>ERZ1645192.657-NODE-657-length-28746-cov-12.075703_pt1 | contig 28746 bp, 25 predicted proteins | sample MGYA00575354_ERZ1645192 | MGnify/ENA primary metagenome ERZ1645192 (study PRJEB40844, sample SAMN11349763) | freshwater sediment metagenome | isolation source: river sediment | host: Sediment | place: India: Faizupur Khadar , New Delhi | collected 2017-02-21 ... | reverse complement strand
GCTTGCAGATCTTCTCGATGTCCGGGATGAAGCCCATGTCGAGCATGCGGTCGGCCTCGTCGATGACGAGGATCTCGACACCGGACATCAAGAGGCGGCCGCGACCGAAGAGATCGAGCAGCCGGCCGGGGGTGGCGATCAGCACGTCGACACCGCGGTCGAGCTTCTTCAGCTGGTCGTCGAAGGAGACGCCGCCGATCAGCAGGGCGACGTTGAGCTTGTGGTTGATGCCGTACTTGTCGAAGTTCTCCTCGACCTGCGCGGCGAGTTCGCGTGTCGGCTCGAGGATCAGGGTGCGCGGCATGCGCGCCCGGGCGCGGCCGTTCTCCAGCCGGGTCAACATCGGCAGCACGAAGGCGGCGGTCTTACCGGTGCCGGTCTGGGCGATGCCGATCACGTCCTTCATGGCGAGGACGGTCGGGATCGCCTTCTCTTGGATCGGCGTGGGCGTGGAGTAGCCGGCGGCGGTGACGGCCGAGAGGACTTTTTCGGACAGCCCGAGTTCTTGGAAGGTCATTCGTTCCCGTGGGTCGCGCGCCCCTGCGGCCGGGCCTGCGGCGTCCTCGATCGGGGGCACCTCGACAGGGCGGGCTCGCTCGCGCGCGGAATCTTTTGTGCAATGCGAGATCTCGGCCGGCATATTGATCGAACAACCCCGAAAGTCAACGCCGAGATCGCTGGAAGATCTGTCTCGCGAGAGATTTACCGATGGTTCCTCGCGACTATAGTGTCGTCACTGGTGGATGCGATGCGACGACGACGGTGAGATCGACCGTCGCGTTCGGATCGGAAGCCGCCGGAGGTCCCGAGCAACGAAGGTCGCCTGCGATGATGTCGTCACCGCTTCTGCTGATTCCGGGGCTCAATTGCACGAGAGAGTTGTGGGAGCCGCAGGTCGCCGCTTTCGCCCCGGCGCGACCGGTGGTCGTCGCCGACCACGGTCGGGCCGACACGATGCCACGGATCGCCGCCGCGATCCTCGCCGAGGCGCCGGCGCGTTTCGCCCTCGCCGGCCTGTCGATGGGCGGATACGTCGCCATGGAGATCCTGCGCCGGGCGCCGGAGCGAGTGGAGCGGTTGGCGCTGCTCGACACCCAGGCACGGGCCGACGGCGACGAGGCGCGGGCGGCGCGCCTGCAGCAGATCGACATAGCCGAGCGCGGCGGCTTCGACCGTATCGTCGATCTGCAGATCCCGCGGCTTCTCTCGCCGGCGCACCAACGCGACGATCGCCTCGTCGCCATCGTCCGGCGCATGGCCGCCGACACCGGCGCGGCCGCTTTCGTGCGCCAGCAGTCGGCGATCCTCGGACGCATCGACAGCCGGCCGTCGCTCGCCGCGATCGGCTGCCCGACCGTGGTGATCGTCGGCGACGAGGACGTCATCACGCCGCCCGAGCTCGCCCGTGAGATGGCGGAGGCGATCCCCGGCGCGGTGGTGGAGACGATCGCCGCGAGCGGCCACCTCTCGACGATCGAGGCGCCGGAGGCGGTGACCGCGGCGCTGGCGCGTTGGCTCGACCGGTGACCCACCGCCTCGCACACAATCTTTCGACACCAAGAATATATTGAAGGTTGTAATTCGGAGAACTTCTCACCATGATGGTCGCCTGTACCACAGGGGAGCGTCCGGTGAACCTCCATGCCTTCGACGATGCCGACGACCCGGTCGAGACCGGCGGCCCCGAATTGGGCGAGGCGAGCCGCGCCGCGTGGTTGCGGCTGATTCGCTCCGAGAACGTCGGTCCGGTCACCTTCCGCGAGCTGATCAACCATTTCGGCTCGGCGCGAGCGGCGCTCGAGGCACTGCCGGAACTGGCGCGACGCGGCGGCGCACGAGCTCGCATCCGCATCGCCTCGGAGGCCGAGGTGGCGCGCGAGCTGGCGGCGGCGCACACCGCGGGAGCGCGGTTCGTCGCGATGGGCGAACCCGACTATCCGGCGCACCTCCTCACCATCGAGGGTCCACCACCGTTGCTGGCACTGAAGGGTGGACCGGGTGTGTGTCGGCGCCATGCGGTGGCGATCGTCGGAGCCCGCAACGCTTCGCTCGCCGGACGTAAGATGGCGGCACTGCTGGCACGGGGCCTCGGCGACGCGGGCTTCGTCACCGTTTCGGGCTTGGCCCGCGGCATCGATGCGGCAGCGCACGAGGCGAGCCTCGACACCGGCACCATCGCCGTCTTCGCCGGCGGCCTCGATCGGCTCTATCCACCGGAGAACGAGGGACTGGCGGCTCGGATCGTCGAGACCGGCGGGGCGTTGGTCTCGGAGATGCCGTTCGGCTGGGAGCCGCGGGCCCGCGACTTTCCTCGACGCAACCGGCTGATCTCCGGCATCGCCCTCGGCGTGGTGGTGATCGAGGCGGCGGCACGCTCGGGATCGCTGCACACCGCCCGCTTCGCCGCCGAACAGGGGCGGGAGGTCTTCGCCGTGCCCGGCAGCCCGCTCGATCCGCGCGCCGAGGGCACCAACGATCTCATCCGCAACGGTGCCACGCTGGTGGCGACAGCCGCCCATGTCGTCGAGGGACTGACCCCGATCCTCGGCCGTCGCCCCGAGCCCCAGGTTCTCGCCGCGGCGGCGGTCGACGATTTCGATCGGCCGCTCGACACCTCCGACGCCGCCCGGCGGCGGGTGCTGGAGGCGCTGGGGCCGACGCCGGTGACCATCGACGAGATCCTGCGCGCCACCGGAGTCCGAGTCGGCGAGTTGCAATTGATCCTGATGGAACTGACGCTGGCCGGGCGGCTAGACCGGCAATCCGGCGGGCGTGTCGCGCTGGTGATGTGAGCCGGCGGCGGACGTCGAGCGCGCGGAGCGAGACGAGGGGCGACCCGGACTCAGGCCGACGGCGCTGCGACGGCTTCGACCGGGATCTCCGCTTCGCCCGCCTCCGCGCCCCCCTCCGGATGGGCCGCCTCGTGAGCGCCGGGAGGGACTTCGGCCGGGTAGGGACGGACCCGCATCTCCTCGATCGCCACCAGATCCGGTGGCGGTTCGGGTTTGACGATCAGCCGATCGATGGTCTCGATCAGCTGCGGTTCGCACAGCACCGCCATACGTTCCTTCGGCCCGAGCCAAGCGAGAACCTCGGCGAAGTTGGTCGCCTCGTGGATCTTGGCGGCGGCCATCACCGGATCGAGTTCCGGCCTGCCGCGTGCCCGGAGCGGCACCGGCAGGTGCATCCGGGCGTGGACGGCCCGGGCGTGCGGGTTCTCGACCACCGAGGTGAGGCCGTCTTCGACCTCGGGCAACTCGGCTTCGGCGGTGCGTTGGGCGTCGTGTGCCGCACCGATGATCGCCGGCGGTGCGGTCTCCTCGGGGATGAGCAGCAGGTGGATCTTCTTCAGGCCGAGGCCGGCGGCGAGCGAGCCGGACGTCCAGGAGATCGGCACCGCCAGGATCAGGCCGATCAGGGTCGGCGCCATCCAGGCGAGGATCGCCGGCGAGATGACGTAGGCGGCGAGAGCCATGAACACGCCGATGGTGGCGTGTTGCCAATGGTGGCGGATCACTTCGGCGAGCGGAATGCCGCCGTCGTCGCGACGCTGGGTCTTCCAACCACTGTCACGGCCGAGCAGGATCTCGGCGACGTGGCGCGACTGCAGCAGCATCATCACCGGCGCGACCAGCGCCGAGATCAGCGTTTCCAGCACCATGCCGACGAAGATGGCGAAACCACCGCCACAGCGCCGACGCAGCTCGGGGCGCAGGATGGTCTCGATCACCCCGAGGAACTTGGGCAGCAGCAGAACGCCCATGGTGACGATGAAGAGCTGGAGTGCGCGTTCCGAATCGAAGCGCGGCCATGCCGGATAGAGCGAGAACTCCTTGGAGAAATACTCCGGTCGGATGAACTTCGCCTGCAACGCCAGCGCCAGGCCGACCATCAGCAGCATCAGCCAGATCGGCGAGGCGAGATAGCTCATGATGCCGGTGGCGAAGTGGATGCGCGACGGCCACGCCAGCCCCTTGGTCGGCAGGATCTTCATGTGCTGCAGGTTGCCCTGGGCCCAGCGGCGATCGCGCATGGCGACGTCGAGCAGCGACGGCGGGCTCTCCTCGTAGGAGCCGCCGAGCCACGGCAGCATGTAGACGCCCCAGCCGGCACGACGGATCAACGCCGCCTCGACGAAGTCGTGGCTCATCACGTGGCCGCCGAAAGGCTTGCGCCCCGGCAGGTCCGGCAGGCCACAGGCTTCGGCGAAGGCGCGGGTGCGGATGATGGCGTTGTGACCCCAGTAGTTGCCGTCGCGGCCCGACCAGATGGACAGGCCGCGGGCGATGACCGGGCCGTAGACCTTGCCGGCGAACTGCTGCAGGCGGGCGAAGAGAGTGTTGCGATTGGCGATCACCGGCAGCGTCTGGACGATGCCCGCGTGCGGATCGTCCTCCATCACCAGCGCCATGGTGACCATGGTCTCACCCGACATCAGACTGTCGGCGTCGAGCACCAGCATGTGGTCGTAACGGCCGCCCCATCGGGTGACGAAGTCGGCGACGTTGCCGGCCTTGCGGGCGATGTTCTTGTGGCGGCGCCGATACCACACCGCCATGCGATCGCCGAGCCGGCGCTTCAGCCGGTCGATCGCCAGTTCCTCCTCCACCCAACAGGTCTGGTCGGTGGTGTCTGAGCAGACGAAGATCTCGAAGGAATGCCCCTCGCCGAGCGCGATGATCGCCTCCGCCATCGCCTCGAGCGCGCCGATGGTGCGGGCCGGGCTCTCGTTGTAGACCGGCATCAGCAGGGCGGTCCGCGAGGTGAGCGGCCGATCGATGCCGCGTACCTGCCGCTTCTCGACGAAACCGGCGAAGAAGCCGGCGATGCCGGAGGCCGCGGAGAGCGCGATCCACGAGAAGGTGATGCCGAAGAAGACGATCAGCGGCCATTCCAGGCCGACGATGCCGCCGGCCGACACGACGCCGACCATCTCGCGGATACCGTAGATCGAAATCGCGATGGCGAGGCCGAAGACGAAGACCCGTGTCGCCCGGACGGCGAGCGACGGCCGACCGTCGACGACGGTGGGGCGCGGACCGTCCCAGCGGTCGAGCCGCTGGACCGGCATGACGAGCGGCATCTCCGGGGGAACCGGCGCGAGAAGATCGAGGGCGACTTCCGTGGTCACGATGGCTTCCGAGACGTCTCGAGTGCGGGCGGTACTCACGCGGCGACCCAGCGATAGAGCCAGGTCTCGCTGACCGGTTTCTGTCCGTCGGTCAACTGTACCCTGAGTTCGCTCAACGGCGCGTTCTTCGGATCGAGGTCGAAGGTGACGCGATAGCCGCCGGTCGCCGGGTTCGGGCGCAGCATCGGCGAGACGATGCGACCGGCCGAGGCGGTGGCGACCAGCTTGACCGCACCGACCGCCGGCATCGGACCGACGAAGTCGACGGCATAGCGGCGCCACGGCGCCTCGAAACCCTGTCCCTCACGGCTGCCGGCGACCCGGCCGATGTCGTTCGGCGCCAGCCCCGAGGCTGTCCAGTGCAGGCGGTAGGCGGCGGAGAACTCCTGGCCCGCCGGGATCTTCGTCTTTGGGCGCCAGTAGGTGGTGATGTTCTCGTGGATCTCGCTGTCGGAGGGGATCTCGACCAGCACCACCGATCCCTTGCCCCAGTCGCCGACCGGTTCGACCCAGGCCGAGGGACAGAGGTCCCAACGTCGCTCGAGGTCCTGATAGTCGCTGAAATCGCGGTTGCGCTGAGCGAGGCCGAAACCGTGCGGGTTCTCGTCGCCGAAGACCGAGATCTGCAGGGTGCGCGGGTTGGCGAGCGGCCGCCACAACTTCTCGCCCTGGCCGGTGATCACCGCCAGACCGTCGGAGAGATGCACCGCCGGGCGGATGTCGTCGGAGCGGGTCCGGCCGATCGAGCCGTAGAGGAACATCGAATTGAGCGCCCCGAGCCCGATGTGGCCGAGGTCTTCACGCGGGAACAGTGTCAGCTCGACGTCGATCGAAGTCTCGTCGCCGGAGCGCACGGTGAAGCGGTAGGCGCCGGTGACGCTCTTGCTGTCGAGCAGGGCGTAGAGCCGCACCGCCTGGGCGTTCTCCTCCGGCTTCTCGACGTAGAAGCGCGAAAAATAGGGGAATTCCTCGCCGTCCGGCTCGGCGGTCGCAACCGCGAGACCGCGGGCCGTCAGTCCGTAGATCTGATCGCGAGCGATCGCCTTGAAGTAGCTCGCGCCCTGGAAGACGGCGAATTCCGGCCAGCGATCGTCACGCGGACGGCGGAGCTTGAGGCCGGAGTAGGGCAGCACGACACCGTCCTCCGGCGGGGCGACACTCGCCCCCCAGTCGAAGCGGTCGCGATCGAAGGGAACCGGCAGCGCGACACCGTCGTCGATCAGATAGAGATCGACCGGGGTACGATAGACGAAGCCGGCGGCGAGCGGCTCCAGCCGATAGCCACGCTTCTCGTCGCGCCAGATCATCAGGTCGCGCTTCCAGCGAATGTCGCGATACTGGTCCTGGCCGATGTCGGCGAAGCGCGCCGGAACCGGCGTCTTCGGAGCCGCGCGCGGCGCACCGGCGAGACGGCGGGCCTCGTCCTTGAGCCAGGCGAAGGTGAAGGGCGTGCCGTTCGTCCCCTGCGGAGGCGGTGCCTCGGCCTGCGCCGCGGCGGGCGTGACGTGCCCCCCCAGGCCGAGGGCGGCGGCGAGGGAGAGCGACGAAGAGAGGAATGCGCGGCGGTCCATGGGCGAGTCCGTCGGCCGAAACATGGCCGGAATTACGGCGGGGGATGCCTCGAGGCCACACTGTTCCTCGCCGACGGTCGCCAGGAGCAGGGCGCACGCCGCCGACCGGGACCGATGATCTCGGGAGGCGATCGGACCTTAGCTCATTTGCATGACCGGTCAACGACTTCTCGCGGTCGCGCAGCTCCTGCGCGGGTCGGTCGCGGTGGCGGGCGCGATGGCCGGTCCGGAGGTTCAGGCGCGGATGCGGGCGACGAAGCCGTCGACCTCGCTGCGCAGCCGCCGTGCCACCTCGTTCAACTCGTCGGACGAAGTGACCATCGAGCCGGCCGCCTGCGAGGTATCGCGGGTCGAGTGATCGACCGCGGCGATGTTGGCGGCGACCGTTTCGGTGCCGGTGGCGGCATTGTCGATCGAGCGGGCGATCTCACGGGTGGCGGAGGCCTGTTCGTCGACCGCGGCGATGATCGACCGCGAGATCGTCGAAATCTCGTCGACGGTGGAGGTGATGTCGCGGATCGCGTCGACCGCGTCGCCGGTGACCGACTGTACCGTCGAGATCTGCTGAGCGATCTCTTCGGTCGCCTTCGAGGTCTGCTGGGCGAGCGCTTTGACTTCCTGGGCGACCACGGCGAAGCCGCGACCCGCTTCGCCGGCCCGCGCCGCCTCGATGGTGGCGTTGAGGGCGAGCAGGTTGGTCTGCGAAGCGACGGCGTTGATCAGGTCGACGATCTCGCCGATGCGATGCGTGGCTTCCGAGAGGTCCTTGACGATGGCGTTGGTCTTCTCCGCCTGCCGCGCCGCGGTGGCGGAAACGGTGCCGGCCTGGTGCATCTGGCGACCGACCTCGTCGATGGCGCTCGACAGTTCCTCGGTGGCGGTCGCGACGGCGCCGACGTTGCCCGAGGCGGTGGCGACGGCGGTGGCGGCGGCCCCGGCGCTGCCGGCGGTGGCGTGGGCGATGTCGTCGACCTTGCGGGCGCCGGAGGCGATCGCCTCGGCGACGTGGCCGACCGTCGCCACCACGTTGGCCACGGTCGCGGCGAAATTGTCGGCGAGGGCGAGCCGTTCGCTGCGGCGTTCGGCGCGGATCCGTTCGTCTTCGGCGGCACGTTCGGCCTGCAGCGCCTCGCGTTCCTCGATCGCCTCGCGGAAGACGTCGGTGGCGCGGGCCATACGGCCGATCTCGGTGCGGTTCCGCGTGTGCGGAACGACGACGCCGCGGCGGCCGGCGGTGAGGTTCTCCATCACGTCGGTGAGGGCGAGGATCGGGCGGACGACGTAGCGCAGGAAGGCGAGCGCGGCGAGGATCAGTCCGATGGCGGCGAGGGCGGCGGCGGTCGAGGTGATCGTCGCGGTGTCGCCGATGGTCTTCTTGACCGCGTCGACGTCCTCGCCGATGCGCATGACGGTGGCGTCGATCATCCCGTCACGGGTGGCGAGGAGGGCCTCCATGCTGGAGCCCATCGCTTCGCTGCGCTCGTCGAACTCCGGCATCATCTTGTTGCCGGACGAAGGGCCACCCTCGACATAGGCCTCCGCCATCTCCTTGCCGACGCGATAGAACTCGGCGAAGGCGGCGGTGGTGGCGTCGAGCTTGTCGCGCATGTCTTCGAGGCCGAGCTTCACCGCGATCTCGCGCGCCTTGGCGGTGTCCGCCTTGAACTTGTCGGCGAACTTGGCGGCTTCGTCGAAACCGCTGTCGAGACCGTCCTGTCCGCGCGTCGCCGACACGTCCTGGAGGTACTGCTGCACCTGGATGACGTCGATCTGGATCGACTTGATCGAGGTCCCGAGCGGAATGACGTCGTCTTTCAGCATGTCGAAGTGCTGCTCGACGCTGGACGAACTGGCGAGGCTGATGGATCTCGCGTGCCAGATCAGGCCGATGGTGGCGGCGTTGAAGAGCACGAGAAGCACGACGCCGATCAGGGCCTGAGTGCGCAGCGACAGAGACATCGATCTCCTCCCGGGAGTCATGACCGCTCGATGCTGCGCCGAAAAGCTCAACGAAGTATGAACCATGAATTTCGGACTACGTGAAATTCCGGCTTGACTGCCTTCGTCGCGGAACTCGTCAATATTACCGAGTGCAGCAGCTGGATTTTTCTTGCGGCAATTCCTGCCCGCGTATTTCCACACGGATCGCGATCATCACGCATGTTCCTCGCCCCGCTGCGGGGTATGATGGTGCGACCGAAGGACTCCCGCCGAGAGGAGTCCGCGACAGCGGGGAGGGGCGAATGGCGACGACCGAAAAGACGTTGGCGATCCTGGCCGGGATGGGCCTGGTGGTCGCGCTCGCCGGGGCTCCGGCGGCGGCACAGGATGCGGTGACGAAGCCGACGACGCCGGCGGCGGCCACTGCGGAACCGGCGAAGGTGGTGAAGAAGCCGGTGGCGGCGAAGAAGCCGACCGCGAAGCCCGGTCCCGCCACGGCCAACCCCACGGCCAAACCCGCAGCCGCCAAACCCACGGCCGCCAAACCCGCCGCCGCTAAACCCGCCGCGACGGCGAAACCTGCCAAGCCCGCGACGGCGAAACCTGCAAAGCCCGCGACGCCGAAACCGGCCACCGCCGCATCCGCGGCCAAGAAGCCGGTGGAGGCCAAGCCGGCGGGCGGGCCACTCTCGGTGACCGTGGCACCGGCGCTCGTACCGGCTCCCGATCTCGTCGCCACGGCGAAGAAGCTGCGCGACGCGGCGGCGGCGCGGGATGGCGAAGGTGTCGCGGCGTTGATCGCCGACGAGGTGACGGTCGTGTCGATGTCGATCGACCTCGCCTCCGAGCCACAGGTGTCGAAGGAGGGTCCCTATACGGCACCGGCCGACCTCCTGGCGGTGGTCGGGCGCAACTCCGGCGGTGGCGGCGACATCCCCCCGAACACGCCGAAGGCCAAGGTCGACGAGAGGCTGCAATTGCTCGCCTACGGGCACATCGTCGCGGCCGTCGACAGCGCCGAGTGGGGCCGCGACCCACGGGTCAAGGGCGGCTTCTGCACCTATCGCGGTCGGACCTGGAACGCGGCCGCGGTGAAGGCGGCGGCAAAATCCGCCGGCGCCGTGACCGGCGGCACGGTGGCGAAGCCGACGCCGGCACGCGCCAAGGCCGATCCCAAGGCCGGCACCGTCGCGACCCTGGCGCCCGGCCGCCTTCATCTCCAGGCCTCCGACGTCGAAGCGCCGGTCGGCTGGCGCGCGATCCGCATGTCGACCGGCAAGGTCGGGTTCGTCGTGACCGAGGCGCTGCGGGTGCCGACGACGTCCGGCATCTGCTTCCTGCCGAACGTCGACGGCGGTTGGCTGATGTCGGCGGTCACCGGCGTCGGCCTCTGAGACGCGGCAGATCGGCCATACTCGGAAGGGGGTGCGTTTCGCGGCGGGTCGGCTAGAGTGCGGCTCGCGCCCCGCGCGCCGCCGCGGCCGACGGGGTGACCCGCATCCGTTCGAGGGAGCTCCACCTGTGACTCACGCGCCGAATTCGCCGGAAGCCCGCGACATCGCCCACCATCTCCATGCCTATACCGACGCGCGGCGCCATCAGGAGGTCGGTCCGTTGGTGGTCGAGCGCGGCGAGGGCATCTATGTCCACGACATCCACGGCCGGCGCTACATCGAGGCGATGGCGGGTCTGTGGAGCGTCGGAGTCGGCTTCTCGGAAGAGCGTCTGGTGGAAGCGGCGGCGCGGCAGATGCGACAGCTGCCCTTCTACCACACCTTCGGCCACAAATCGCACGGACCGGTGATCGACCTCGCCGAGAAGCTGGTGTCGATCGCCCCGGTGCCGATGTCGAAGGTGTTCTTCACCAACTCCGGCTCGGAAGCCAACGACACGGTGATGAAACTGCTGCGCTATCGCTCGAACGCCCTCGGCGAGCCGCAGAGGAAGAAATTCATCTCTCGGATGCGCGCCTATCACGGCGTGACGCTCGCCTCGGCGAGCCTCACCGGCCTGCCCAACAACCACCGCTCCTTCGATCTGCCGATCGAGGGTGTGCATCACACGATGAGCCCGCACCACTGGCGCGAGGCGATGCCCGGCGAGAGCGAGGAGGCCTTCGCCACCCGCTGCGCCGAGGAACTGGAAGCCTTGATCCTGCGCGAGGGCCCCGAGACCATCGCCGCCTTCTTCGGCGAGCCGGTGATGGGGGCGGGCGGCGTGGTGATCCCGCCTGCGACCTACTGGGAGAAGATCCGGGCGGTGCTGGCGAAATACGGCATCCTGCTGGTCGCCGACGAGGTGATCTGCGGCTTCGGCCGCACCGGCACGATGTGGGGCTCGACCACCTACGCCATGAAGCCGAACGTCGTCGTCTGCTCCAAGCAGCTCTCCTCGTCCTACCTGCCGATCTCGGCGCTGATGATCGACGAGACGGTGTTCGAGCCGATCGCCGACGAATCGAACCGCATCGGCACCCTCGGCCACGGCTTCACCGCCGGTGGCCATCCGGTCGCCGCGGCGGTGGCACTGGAGAATCTGGCGATCATCGAAGAACGTGATCTCGTCGCCCATGTCCGCACAGTCGGCGCCCACATGCAGAAGCGACTGCGCGCCCTCGCCGATCATCCGCTGGTCGGTGAGGTGCGCGGTGTCGGCCTCATCGCCGCGGTCGAGATGGTCACCGACAAGGCGGCCAAGAAGGCGCTCGATCCGGCCGGCAAGCTCGGGGCGATGATCGCCGGCATCCTCCAGGAGAAGGGCGTGGTCGGACGTGCCATGGGCGACGCGCTTGCCTTCTGTCCGCCGATGATCATCACCGAGGCCCAGGTCGACGCCATGGTCGACATCCTCGAGGCGAGCCTCGACGAGGCGCGGCGGCGACTGGCGGTGTGAGGCCGTCAGGCCGCGTCGGAACGCGCTGCACGGTAGACCTCGAGGATGCGGTCGGTGACCGTCGCCCACGTGAAGTCTCCGGCGCGCACGAAGGCGGCGGTGCTCATCGTGCGGTGGAGATCATCGTCGCCGAGCAACCGGACCAGGTGACCGGCCATGGCGGCGACGTCGCCGTATTCGACGAGGTAACCGGCGCCGCTGGCACCGATCACGTCGGGAATACCGCCGACGCGGCTGGCGACGATCGGCAGGCCGGCGGCCATCGCCTCGCACAGCGCGATGCCCTGGCTCTCCTCCTGGGAATGGAGGGCGAAGACCCGCGCCCGGTGCAACGCCGCGACCACCGCGGCGCGGGTGACACCGATGTGGAACTCGACCCGATCGGCGAGGCCGAGATCGCGGGCGATCGTCTCCAGTTCGGCGAGATGGGCGGGATCGGCCGGCGCGCCGACGATCAGAAGCCGAGCATCCGGCATGATTCGCGCCACCTCGGCGAAGGCGCGGAGCGTGAGAGCGTGGCCCTTGCGCGGGTGGACGACGCCGAGTGAGATCACCACCGGATCACGGCGTTCCGAGCCACGGGTGTCGGTCGCCGAGTCGGGAAAGATGCCCTGCGGGATCGCCACCGGCTTCGCCCGCGCCCGACCGGCGACCTCGCGCCCGACGTAGGGCGTGTCGACGACGAGATGGCGGGTGAGTCGCAGTTGCAGCCGTTCGCAGGCGGCGTAGAGCAGGAAGCGCGCCCACGCCTTGAACCCGCCCTTGCGTTTCAGTTCGGCCCACAACTCCTTCTCGGTGATGCCGTGAATGGTCCACACCACCGGAACGCGATGGAGAAGGGCGGCGACGAGCACCATCGACTGGACGATCCCGGTACCGTGGAGGTGGACGAGCGGGGCTTCCGCTCCGGCGAGAGATTCGAGGACGACGGGAACGCGGATCACCGCCGAGGCGAGGAAGCGCCACGGCGTGTCGAGGAAGGTGACGTCGATGCCGGCGACGCGATCTCGGGTGATGCCGTGTGTCGGCCGCATCGGCGTGGCCATGACGCCGAGGCTCGCCACTTCGGGGCGCTGTATCAGTTCCCTCGCCAGCCCGAGGAGCGACGCCTGGACACCCCCCTCGATCCGTTCCGGGTCGGAGGGGAAGGGGCCGATCATCATCACATCGATGCGGGCCATTTCGATCGGTCCAGTTCCCTCGGCCCCTCGCGGCCCGCGTGCAGCGACGGCACGGTCCAGACGCATGCGCCCGGTCGATGACGAAGATCGAAGTCGCGTCCCGCCCGACGCAGACCATCCGTTCACGAGGTCCGCCGATCTTGTAGGCAGCAGCGATGAACGGCGACCTAACGACGCGTCTGGTCGGCTCGATACGGCCGCGGTGTCGGTCGGGTCTCGCCGTCACGCAGGATCAGGCATTCGCCGGGCACGAGTTCCCGCCATTCTTCGTCGCGAGTCAGCGGCCGGGTGGCGACCACGGTGACGACGTCGTTCGGCGTGGTTTCGGCGGCGAAGTCGACCTGGAGATCGTCGTCGATCAACGTCGCCTTGCCGAAGGGCGCGCGGCGGGTGATCACCGACAGACGCTTGCCGCAGTGGGCGTAGAGGGTGCGCCCGTCGCTCATCAGCACGTTGAAGACGCCGAGTTCGGCGAGGCGGGCGAAGAGGCCGGGTAGCGCCGCGTCGAGCCGGGCGGGGGAGGGCAGGCGAGGATGGCGCACCTCGAGTTCCCCCATCAGCCAGCAGAAGGCGTGTTCGCTGTCGGTGGTGCCGATCGGTCGGAAGCGGCCGAGGGCGAGCCGCTTCACTCCCTTCAACTGGCCATTGTGGGCGAAGCTCCACGGACGACCCCACAGTTCGCGGGTGAACGGGTGGGTGTTCTCGAGCGAAACACGGCCGCGGTTGGCGCGACGGACATGGGCGACCACCACCCGGCTCTTGATCGGATAGGCGCGCAGGAGCCGAGCGATGTCGGATTTCGCCGAAGGCTGCGGGTCGTGGAACGAGCGGCAGCCGTGGTCCTCGTAGAAGCTGATGCCCCAGCCGTCGCCGTGTGGCCCGGTCTCGCCGCCGCGCCGCGCCAACCCCGCGAAGGAGAAGCGGATGTCGGTGGGCACATTGGCGCTCATGCCGAGGAGTTCGCACATCGCGGGCGCGTCCGGAATCGATCGTGGGTCAGCCGGCGCAGCGCCGGCTCCGTCCGACCATCTAGCGCGATCTCGGCGGCCGCGCACCAGCAATGATCTTGCGATTTCCGCCCCGACCGGAAAACGCCGATGCGCGAAACCGCCGTCCGCCGCGACCCGCTCGCCGCCCGGCCTCAGCCGAGGCCCTCGACCGCGACGAGGCGCGCCTGCGAACAGGCGTCGCGGACCGCCTTGAGGCCCTGATAGACCGGCCCGAGATAGAAGCCTTCCCAGGCGGCGATCGACGGGAACTCGAGCAGGACGATGCGTCGCGGTAGCCAATCGCCCTCGTAGACACGGTGTTCGCCGCCGCGCGCGAGATATTTCGCTCCCGCCGCTTCCAGGGCCGGTTTCACCCCGGCCATGAACTCCTGATAGCGGACGGGATCGTCGATGCGGACGTCGAAGATCACATAGGCGGCCATGGTTCCCTCCCCCTTCCGGCAATTCGCCGGTCGGGTCGAGGGTAGGGCATGACGATGGTTCGGCAAGGCCGGCGCGCCGCCCCTGCGGGCGGTGTCGATCGGCCGCCGCCGGCGATCGACACGCGCGGAATTCGGATACCTCGCCGCGGACCGGTATGGTATGCGGGTCGTCGACCGAGTTGGACTTTCGGATAAGAGGAACGCGCGGCCATGATCTACGATCTCGCGGTGATCGGCGGTGGCGTCAACGGCTGCGGCATCGCCCGCGACGCGGCCGGGCGCGGGCTGAAGGTCCATCTCTCGGAGATGAACGACCTCGCCTCCGGCACCTCGTCGTGGTCGACGAAACTGATCCACGGCGGCCTGCGCTATCTGGAATATTATGAGTTCCGCCTCGTCCGCGAGAGCTTGGTCGAACGCGAGATCGTCTGGCGCATGGCGCCGCACATCGTCGAGCCGCTGCGCTTCGTCCTGCCGCATCATCGTGGCCTCAGGCCCGCCTGGTTGCTGCGTCTCGGCCTCTTCCTCTACGACCACATCGGCGGTCGCAGACTGCTGCCCGCCACGCGGACGGTCGACCTGACCCGCGATGCCGCCGGTGCTCCGTTGAAGCCGGGGATGTTCCGGCGCGGATTCGAATATTCCGACGCCCGTGTCGACGACGCGCGGATGGTGGTGCTCACCGCGCGCGACGCCGCCGATCGCGGCGCCACCATCGCCACCCGTACCAGGGTGGTGGCGGCCGCGCGCGGTGCCGATCACTGGCGGATCACGCTGGAGACGGCGACCGGTGAGCGATCCGAGATCGACGCCCGGGTCCTGGTCAATGCCGCCGGCCCCTGGGTCGCCGACGTCGTCGGCGGCGTACTCGCCTCGAAGACCCCGGCCAAGGTGCGGTTGGTCAAGGGCTCGCACATCGTGACGAAGCGGCTCTTCGATCACGACCGCGCCTACATCTTCCAGAACGCCGACGGGCGGGTGATCTTCGCCATCCCCTATCAGGGTGATTTCACCCTGATCGGCACCACCGACCTCGACTTCGACGACGAGCCTGCCGCGGCGCGCTGCTCGGAGCAGGAGGTCGCCTATCTGATCGCGGCGGCGAGCGAGTATTTCGCCCGGCCGATCGTCCGCGCCGACGTGGTGTGGAGCTTCTCGGGGGTGCGGCCGCTCTACGACGACGGTGCCAGTGAAGCCAAGGCGGCGACGCGCGATTACGTCCTCGATCTCGACGCGACGCCCGGCCGAGCGCCGGTGTTGTCGATCTACGGCGGCAAACTCACCACCTATCGCCGCCTCGCCCAGTCGGTGATGAAGAAACTCGCCGCCGTGTTGCCGAAGGCGACCGGCCTGCCGGCCGGATGGACCGAGACCGCGACCCTGCCCGGCGGCGATTTCCCCGTCGAGGGCCGCGAGGCACTCGTCGCCGAAATGGTCCGCGACCATCCCTTCCTCGCTCCGGAACAGGTCCGCCGTCTCGTCTGCGCCTACGGCACGCGGGCGCGCCGCGTCATCGGCGGGACCAGGACCGCCGCCGGGCTCGGCCGCGATTTCGGCGCCGGCCTGACCGAACGCGAGGTCTGCTATCTGATGGCGGAGGAATGGGCGGTGACGGCGGAGGACGTGGTGTGGCGGCGCTCGAAGCTCGGGCTGAGAATGAGCGAAGCCGAGGTCGGCGCCCTCGACGCCTTCATGGCCGAGATGCGGACGGCATGACGCGACTTTCGTCCGCCGGTTCGAGGTGAGGCGCGAATGGAGCGCACCGTCCACACCTCCGAGAAGGGTATGCGGCTCGACCGCTTCCTGCGTATCCATGCGCCGCGGGCGCCGGCGGCCGCGGTTCTGCTGAAGCAGGGGCGGCTCACCGTCGACGGGCGCAAGGCGCGGGCGAGCGACGTGCTCGCCGCCGGCCAGGTGGTGCGCCTCGCCGAGCCGTCGACGCGACCGGCGACCGAGGCGGGGAGGGCGGTCGGACCGAGCCCGGCGGAACGTGACCTCCTCGCCCGCATCACGCTCTTCGAGGACGACGACCTGATCGTCTTCGACAAGCCGTCCGGTCTCGCCGTGCACAAGGGCACGCGCACGGCCGAGGATCTCGATGCGATCCTGGCGAAACGGATCGACGCCGAGGGTGAACGTCCGCGGCTGGTCCATCGCCTCGACAAGGACACTTCCGGCCTGCTGGTGGCGGCGAAGCACGCGCGCTTCGCCGAGAGTCTCGGTCGCGCCTTCGCCTCACGGGCGGTGGAGAAGACCTATCTGGCGGTGGTCGAGGGCGTGCCGGCGCCACGAACGGGACGCATCGAGGCGCCGTTGAAGAAGGTCGAGACCGCCAAGGGTGGGCGGATGGTCGCCGCCGCCCCCGACGACCCGGCCGGTCGGGCCGCCGCGACCGCCTGGGAGGTGTGGGAGGTGGCCACCGACGGCCGCTCGAGCCTCGTCGCCTTCTTTCCCGAGAGCGGACGACAGCACCAGTTGCGCGTCCACGCCAGCCTCCTCGGTCATCCGATCCTCGGCGACCGGCTCTACGGCGACGGCCGCACCGCGCCGCGGCTGATGCTCCATGCCCATCGACTGGTGGTACCGGACGGAAGAGGTGGGAGCCGGACCTTCGTCGCGCCCATCCCCGCCGGGTTCGCGCCGGGCGGGTGAGTGCGGGTGCTCACCGCGGGCACCGGCCCGCTGCGCGTCGCCGATCGCCGGCGCTCCCCGGTCAGTCGAGTTCGAACCGCTTCGCCAGCTTCCGCCGCGTCTTCTCCGACACGCCGACGCGCCACAGGTTCACCGATTTGAGGCTACGGCTCTTCAGTAGGTTCAGGAGTCCGGCTTCGGTCACGTCGGCTTCGCGCAGGTCGAGCGCGGTCAGCGTCCGCGACCGCGCCAATTGCGCCAGATCGCGGTCCGGGACGGTCTGATAGACGAGCCTCAGGTGGTCCAGCCGCGGCATTTCGGCGAGAACCCCGACACCCGCCGCCGTGCCGGCCGCGAAGTTGACGAAGACGGTCTTCAGCGTCTTCGACCGGTTGAGAAGGCGCAGATCGTCGTCCTTCACCTCGGCGGCGACGACGGCCGACAGGTCCACCAACTTCGGCAGAGCCGCGATCACCGCGAGATCGGCTCGCCGCACGTCGCCGGCGTCGAGCCGTTCGATCTCCAGAGCGCCGTCGAGCGGCGTCAGACCCTGCGGGCCGACGGCCTCGCCGATCTCCAGTTCGGTCAGCCTCGGCACCCGCCGGAGTGCGGCGAGGGTCTCGCCGTCGACCTTGCCGACCACCAACCGTACCAGTGGACTGGTCGGCGGAAGGGCTTCGGCGAGGCGCGGCGTCAGGCCGGAACCGCCTTCGATTCGCAGAGTGACCAGCCCCGGCATCCGTCCGAGGGCGGTGAGTGTATCGGGGGCGAAGGCGACGCCGTCGAGGGTGAGGTTCATCGCGCCGCGCGGCAGCCCGTCGACACAGGTCCCCGACAACGGCAGGCCGCGGAGGGTGACGGACGTGAGTTTCGGAAGCCGCCCCAGGATCCGGCAATCGACGTCGCCGAAATCCGGCACGGTCTGGGCCGAGATCACGGCGAAGGTCATGTCGGCGAGCTTTGCCGCATCGAGTTCGCCGTCGGCGGGAAGCTTGGTGAGCCGCGCCAGACGACGGCGCTCCTCGACGGTGAAGTCCGGCTCGGCCGCCCCGACGGTCACGATCGTGGCGAGGAGCCAAGCCACCGCCGCTCCGATCGCACGCAGGGCAGGGCCCGGGTCACGCCTGTCGTTCGCGCTCTTCCGCATCGTCGAGGTCCCTCGTGACGACCGTCGGCGGCGACGTTCCGCCCAATCGCGTCCGTGCGCCTCCTCAATACTGGGGATGCCCGGAGCCGACGACGTCGCCTAGCGTCGTCGCCGTCGGTCCGGCCTCCGGTCCCGGCGACGGGCGCGCGCCACCGAAATCCCGCGTGTCCGCCATCGTCGCACGATCTCCGGAGTACGTCGTTGAAGATCACCCGTGGGTCACTCCGTTCGCTCGTGCTCGCCCTCGCCCTCGCGGCCGCCGTCGCCGAGCCGGGAGCGGCCGCCGGACCGTCCTTCGACTGCGCCGGCAGGCGCGGCCCGGTCGAAACCGCGATCTGCCGGTCGGAGAAGCTGTCGAAACTCGATCTCCGCATCGATGCGGCCTATCGCAGGGTCATGCGGGCGTGGAGTGCCGACCCGGCGACGCGCGAGGAGCTCCGCTACGTCCAGCGCCGCTTCCTCGACGATCGGGAGGCCGCGATCGCCGAACCCGACGATGGCCTCGCCCGGCACCTCGAAGCCCAGGCGATCCTGCTCGAGGCGATCGACACGGCACCGCGCACCGGTTTCGAGGGCGAATGGGGCAATGTCGCAGGCGGCCTGCGGATCACGCGGGATGCGACCGGCCTCGTGCTCTGGGGCAACGCCGTCGAGCCGCTCCGGTTCCGCTGGGTCTGCGACGTCGACGATCGCGGCGTCGTCGCCGGGTCCGGGTTCGTGGCGCCGCCGGAGGCGGTGGCGGCGAATTTCCCCGGCTGGTCGATGCGGCTCGAACGCGTCGCCGGCATGGTGCGGGTGCTCGAAGTCGGGCCGCCGGGGACCGAGACGACGTCGGACGGCCGTGCCCTCGCCCAGACGCCGAAATGCGGCCGGCGCGGCAGTTTCGACGGAACCTATTTCCCGACCCGGAGTAGGCTCGGGACCGAGTGAGCCGCCGCAGATTTCACCGCAGCGGGCGGGGCTCGTTCACCGCGGCGGGTGCGCGATCCGACCGTCACAATTCCGTAGCTTCCCTTAGGCGAGCCGCTAATATGTCGAACTCACCGGGTGTCGGCGCGTTCGAGGGAGGCGGGCCGGGATGACGTCCATACCTTTCGTTTCCGAGCGAAGGATTCGCGAGGCGGTCACCTCCATCTATTCCATCGCCACCGATCCCACCGCGCTGCCGGTCGCCCTCGACGGGCTGGCCGACCTGCTCGGCGGCAAGGGCTTGCTGATGGGGCCGCTGTCGCGCACGGCGATGCCGGATCCTGCGCTCGTGACCTATGCGAGCACGGTCTTCCACGAAGCCATCCCCGATTATCTCGAACATTTCCTCGCGCTCAATCCGCGAAAGAACTGGCTGACCGCCAACAATTTCAGCGACATCGTCTTCTCCGACCATGACATCATGGACGACAGGGAGTTGAAGAGGCATACATTCTACAATGATTTTCTGCTCAGGAACGAAAATCTCTACAGTCTCGATCAGCTCAAGACGATCGGGTCGAAGCAGAAACTCTGGATCTCGGTGCAGTATTCCCATCGTGCACCACCACCGGCGGTGTGGAGCCGCGAAGTCTTTTCGGTGTTGATGTCGCATCTGCATCAGGCGCTCGACATCTATGGCCGGATGCGGTCGCTGCAGCCGGGAGAGGCCGTGCTGCTCGAGCAGTTCGACTGCCCCGGCCTGATCCTGTCGGCCCGCGGCCGTGTCCTCAGGGCCAACTCGGCGATGGAGGTCTGGGCCGACGCGCGGATCTCGCTGCGCGGCGGTCGCCTGACCGCGCCCAACGCCGCCGATGCCGCCCGTCTCGACCGGCTCATGGCCGACGTCGGGCGGCGCGCGTCGGGAGGGGCCGCACCCGACCTGACCGCGCTCGTCGGTGACGGCACCCGGCCGCCGCTGTTGGTGCGCGCCTCGCCGTTCCGCCCCGCCGAGATCCGGCAGGGCATCGACGCCTTCATGGAGGACCTTCCCGCGATCCTCGTCCTCTTCCACGAGACGCGACGTACGGTCGGGACCGAACAGGCGACGCGCGAAGCATTGCGCTCGCTCGGGCTGACGCCGGCCGAGGTCAAGGTCGCGGCGACCATCGCTTCGGGTCGCTCGCCGGAAGAAGCGGCGGAGGATCTCGGCATCGCGCTGTCGACCGCGCGCCACCACGTCAAGCGTGTCTACGAGAAGCTGGCGATCCGTCGGCAGAGCGAGTTGGTGCGCATCATCAACGACGTGGCGCATTTCGTCGCCCACGGCGGCGTTCGCGATTGACCGGCGGCGCACCACGGTGATCGCCGGTCCGACATCCCCAACTCGGGGGACGCGGGCCACCCCCCGACTTCGCAGGATCTCCCGGCGACCGCCACGATGGCTCGGCACACAGGCGAGGACGACGTGTTCCCATCCGACTCATCTTCTCGGCGATGGCGACGACCGACGGCAGGGGTGACGGTGATCGCCGGTGCCCTGGCGCTCGTCACGCCGGCTCCGCCGAGCGCCTTCGCCGCCTCATCCGAACTGGTCCGCGACCTCCTCCCCGGCGATCCCGAGCGCCGGATCCTGCTCGACCTGCTGCGTCCGGTGATGGAGATCGAGATGCGCGGCCCGGTCGAGTTCCGGGTCGGCACGGCGAGAATCCTGAAGGGGTGGGGATTGGTGCAGGTCGAACCCCAGCGGCCCGGCGGTGGTCGCATCCACAGGCGAAAGACGGTCTACGCCGACGAACCGATCATGGACGGGTTGACCACCGATGCGCTGTTCCGGTTCCGGGCGGGGCGCTGGCATCTGATCACCCACGTCGTCGGCCCGACCGACGCCGCCTCGTCGAACTGGATCTTCGGTGCCGTGCCGAAGCGTCTGTTCATGCCGGGCGTCGCCGACGGGGAGGGCGAGTGATGGCGAAGTTCCACTCCGCGGCGGCCGCCGCCGTCCTCTCGACCGCGTTCGTCGCGCCGGCTCTCGCTGCCGATGCGCTCGCCGCCGGAGCAGAGGTGCGCGGCGCCGTGCTCGAGGAACTCACCGCCTTCGCCGAGTGGCAGGTCGGCGGCGGCGAGATCGCTTTCGGGCGCAACGAGATCCGACGGATCGGCGATTTCGCTCATGTCCGGGCGGTGGTGACGCGGGCCGACGGCGGGCCGATCGATCCCGATACGCTGGTGTGGATCCGCGAGGCGGCGCGTCCGTTGACCCTTTCCGGTGTCCTGCGCCATCGCGCCGGCCGTTGGATGTTGCTCGAAGCCGACGTCGAGCCGGCCGGCGGGGTCGACCCCGACCGGGACCGGCGTCGTTGGGCGCTGCCGGCGGGGCTTCTGCCCCCCGGTTGCGAACATCGCCAGAATTGGGGATGCGGCCCCCCGGCCCGGTAGCGCATGACCCGAGGGAATGTCCGGCCGTGTCGACGGTCCGGGGCGAAGACGATGGTTCGACGGTGCCACCATGCCGGTCGAACCGACATCACGATACTGCGTCGGAGCGACGGGATGACGGATCACGACGACGGATGGACTTCCCAAACCAGCGCCGACACGGTCACCGAGGTCACCTCGCGATCGTGGTTCTCGCGCATCGGATCGTCGCTGACCGGCCTGCTGATCGGTCCGTTGCTGATACTCGGGGCGATCGTCCTGCTCTTCTGGAACGAAGGGCGGGCGGTGGGTACGGCGCGTTCGCTCGCCGAAGGTGCCGGCGCGGTCGTCGCGATCGCCGCGGGGGCGGTCGATCCGGCGAACGAGGGTCGCCTCGTCCACGTCACCGGACCGGTTTCCACCGGAGAGAAGCTGCGCGATGCCGCCACCGGCGTCGAGGCCGACGGCCTGCGGCTCGTCCGCAAGGTCGAGGCCTTCCAGTGGCGCGAGACCTCCAGATCGGAGACGCACAAGAAGCTCGGCGGCGGCGAGGAAACGGTCACCACCCACTCCTATGTGCTCGACTGGACCGATCGCCCGGTCGACGGGTCCGGCTTCAAGCAGCCCGACGGCCACCGCAATCCGCCGGTGGCCCTCGCCGGCGAAGCGGTGATCCAGGGTGCGGCGCGGGTCGGCGCCTTCGCCCTGACCCGGGCTCAGGCGAGCGGGCTCGGCACTCCCCGGCCATTGCCGGTCGACCGGCTCGATCGCGCCGTCCTGCAGAAGACCTTCGGTGTCGTGGCGGCCGGGCAGCCGGTCGACGGCCGCATCTACGTCGGCGTCGACGCCACCCGGCCCCGCCTCGGTGACCTGCGCATCTCCTACGAGGTGGCCACGACCCCCGACGCGACGGTCGTGGCGCGCCAGACGGGCACCGGCTTCACCGCCTATACCACCTCCAACGGTCGTTCGATCGAGATCCTGCGCAACGGCGCGGCGAGTCCCGCACAGGTGTTCGACGACGCCCAGGCCGGCAACACGCTGTTGACCTGGCTCGTTCGGATCGGCGGCATCCTGTTGCTCGCCTTCGGGTTCGGACTGGTGCTCGGGCCGCTCTCGGTTCTCGCCGACGTGGTGCCCTTCGTCGGCGATCTCGTCGGTGGGGCGTCCTCGATGGTGGCACTGGCGGCGGCCATCCTGGTCGGCTCGGTGACGATCGCGGTCGCCTGGTTCGCCTCCCGGCCTCTTCTCTCGGCGGGGCTCGTCGTCGCCGGCCTCGTCGTCGCCTTCGTCGTGCGCCGCTTCGCCGGCCGTCGACCGGCGGCCGTGGCGACGACGTGAGGGCTCGCGCATGGCGAACACCTGCGTCCACCCCTCTCGGCGCTCTCTGATGGTCGCGGCGGCGGTCGGCCTCACCTCGGCGGTGTCACCGCGCCCGGTCCATGCTCTGACCCCGCCGAGCGAAGACGACATCCGTCGCGATCTCGCCGCGCCGGGCGTGATCGACGTCGTCTTCCGCGGTGGCGGCACCCTCGAGCGCATCGAGGAGAACGGTCTCTTCGTCGACGAGTACAAGCGCTCGGTCACGGTGCGCCGCACCGCCGACCGTCCCGGCACCACCGTCGAGGTGATCGGCGACGTCGTCTATCGGCTGATCGACGGCCGCTTCGTCTTTCGCCGACTGCGTCTCGCCGGCAACCGACTGGAGGGGCTGCCGAACCCGACGATCGCCGAGATCGATGCGCTGCTCGCCCGCCTGACGCCGCTCGACATCGATCGCACCGCCTATCTGATGATCGGCGAGATCGAGAGGATCCGTCTCGCCGACGATCCGCGTTGGGAGTGGCATTCGCCGCGTTCCGTCTCGTTCGAGGTGGTCGAGACCTACACCGCCCGCTGGGTCGGTGGCGCCTACCCCGGGTCCCGTGTCGAGCCGCCGAAAGCGGGCGAGATCTTCCTCGACCGGGTCGAGCGCACCGATCGCTGGCGGATCTACCGAGACACCGACGACGGCCCGTGGCTGCGGCTGGTCGCCACGGCCCACCGGGTCGGCACGCTCATACCCCGTAAGGGCGCCCCGTCCGAACCCGCCGTCCGCCTCCTGACGCGCCGTGTCGTCGGCGAACGCGACTTCGCCGCGTTGCCCCGCCCCGCCCGCATTCCCTCGCTCACCCCGTGATAGCTACCCGGAGGCGCTTCCTGCCGATGCCCGCCGCTTCCTCCACTTCGATCCGCACCCTCGCTCTGGCGATCGCCGTCGCGGCTCCGGCCACGGCCTCGGCCGCGGGGCTGCTCGACACCCTGTTCCCGAGCGGTCAGGGCGCCTGTTGGGGACGCGGTTATGACGCCGAACACCTGGCGAAGCACCCGGCCCAGAAGGTCAAGACGATCCATCTCTGGGATCACTGGGGCAAGAACGGCCTCTACGAGACCCCCGACGATCCCGACTACGCCGATCCCGACGGCCGCGAGACGAAAGCCTACCCGACCGTCCTGGTCGAACGCGCCGATCGGCCCGGCGTCGCGAGCCGCAGCCTCTCGTGCCGCGACGTCGATGGGCGCCCGGGCTGCTTCGCCGACGAGGACGACGGTGTTCACTACCCGCTTCGGCTGTCGTCGAAGGACGGCGCCGTCATCGCCGAACTGAGCGATCCCGGTCTCGATCTGACCCGTCCGCCGGATCAGGCACGGCTCGGTCGTCCACCCCAGGAGATCCGCCTCGCGCCCGGTGCCGACGATCGCCGGTTCCGCCTGGAGCGGCGTCCGATCGCCGAATGCCGCGAACGGCTCGCCGCCGCCGCCCCCGATTACGCCCGCGACGGTCGCCCGCCGCTGCGCGCCATCGTCCAGACGGCCCTCGATCGCTCCACCGTCGGGCCCGACCGGGCCTTCCGGCCGGAGGGAGGCCGCGTCTGCCTGAAGGCGACCGGCGGAGGGGTGCCGATCGTCGCCGGCTTCAACCCGGCCCTCGGCGATTTCATGACCGGTGTCGACGCCTTCACCCTGCGGGCTCTGCGCGGCGCGCCGGGCAGCGCGCGACGCTATCTCTTCCGCTGCGAGGCAAAAGCCTGGGAATGGCGCTGCGAAGCCTCGCTCGCCGGCCCGGACGGCTCGCGCGACGGCGAGCCGGTCTCCGCCCACCTGCTGCGGCGTGGGGCCGGCGCGGCGCTCGTCGTCTCGGGCGCCCTGTGGAGCGGATCGTCGGACGACAGGGCGCTCGATCCGCCGATCGCGCTCGAAGTCGCCGAGACGAAGGCCTGCCCGCCGGAGATCTGGAGGGAATGAGGTTTCGCCCACCGACCCGGATGATGGACGGGGCGGGGCGAGACGGTTCGGCGTCGACCGCCCGAACCGCAGCAGGGACCTTGCGCTCGATGCGCATGGGCCCGAAAGATGGAAGCGCCACCAGGAGAACGACGTCATGGCGAATGAAGTGAACACCGAAACGGCGAAGGAAGACGTGAAGACCTCCCCCATGGCCCGCCGCGCCCTGTTCGGGTTGGGGCTCGGCGCCCTGGCCTCGCTGCTGCTGCCGACCGAGTCGGCGGAAGCGGCGGTGGTGGTCGTGCGCCGCAGACGGCCGGCGGTGGTGATCGCTCGCCCGTGGCGCCGCCGTAGGGTCATTCTCGTCCGCTGACCGCGACGTCGGCATCGGTTCTTTCGACGGGCGGGAGGCCACCGGCGGTGGCTTCCCGCTCCGAGCGTGGCTTCACCCGAGGGGCGGCCACGGTCGCCTCTCACATCTCGGCCTCGGATGTCGCGGCGTAGGATCGCCGCATCGTTGCGGCTGACCCCTGCTGCGATCCGTGCTATCGAGCCGGCTCGCTCCAACCGGGGACCGGCCTTGCACCTCGTGCTCTTCGACGTCGACGGCACGCTGATCGACAGCCAACACATGATCACCGCCGCCATGAACCGCGCCTTCGCCGCCTGCGGTCGGCCGGCGCCGTCGCGGGCCGAGACGCTCGGGGTCGTCGGCCTGTCGCTCGACACCGCCATGGCGCGGCTCCTCGACCGAGCCGAGGTCGACGACGACGCACGGGCGCTGTCGACCGCCTACAAAGGTGCGTTCTTCGACCTCAGGACCTCCGCCGATCACCAGGAGCCGCTCTATCCGGGTGCCCGCGAGGTGCTCGATGCGCTCGCGGAGCGCGACGACGTGGTGCTCGGGCTGGCGACCGGCAAGTCGATGCGCGGCGTCCGGGCGATCCTCGATCTGCACGGTCTGCACGGCCGCTTCGTCACCATCCAGACCGCCGACGACAACCCGTCGAAGCCACATCCCGGCATGATCCGGGTGGCGCTCACCGAGACCGGGGTGGCGCCGGAGAAGGCGGTGATCGTCGGCGATACCACCTACGACGTCGAGATGGCGACGACGGCGGGTATCGCCGCGATCGGCGTCGGCTGGGGCTACCATGCGGCAAGCGCGCTGGAGCGGGCCGGCGCGGCGCGCGTGCTCCATGGTTTCGACCAACTGATCCCGACCCTCGACCATCTGTTCGACTGGTGACGACCGATGCGTGATCTCCTCTGGTACGACCCTTCCACCCCGGTCGAGGAGCCGGCCTTCGAACCCGATCCGGTCGAGCGCACCCGTGCGGCGATGCGCAAGGACCTGCCGAAGCGCTTCTGGAAAGAGGTCTCGGTCGACACGGTCGCGGCGGGCGGTTTCCGCATCCTGCTCGATGGGCGGGCGGTGAAGACGCCGGGCAAGCAAGAACTGGTGTTGCCGCGCGCCGACGTCGCCGAGGCGGTCGCGGGCGAATGGCGGGCGCAGGGGAGCCTGGTCGACCCCGCGACCATGCCACTCACCCGGCTCGCCAATTCGGTGATCGACGGGGTCGCGGCGCGGTTCGACGAGGTCGCCGACGACGCGGCGAAATATGCCGCGACCGATCTCGTCTGTTACCGCGCCGATGGTCCCGAGCGGCTGGTCGAACGCCAGACCGAAGCGTGGGATCCGCTGCTCGATTGGATCGAGGGGTTCTGTGGCGCCCGCCTGCTCGTCGCCGAAGGCATCGTCCACGTGCTCCAGGACGGCGAGGCGCTGGCGGCGTTGCGCGGTGTGCTGAGCTCCTGGGACCCCTGGCGGCTCGGGGGCTTCCATACCGCCACCACTCTGACCGGCTCCTTCGTCGTCGCCCTCGCTCTCGCCGAGGGCCGACTCGACCGTGATACCGCCTGGGCGACCGCACATCTCGACGAGAACTGGAACGCCGAACTGTGGGGGCGCGACGCCGAGGCCGAACGCCGGCTCGCCTTTCGCCGCCGCGAGTTCGAGGCTGCGGCGGCCTTCATGGGCGTGTGAGAGCCGAACCGCCGCCCGGAGTGATCGCGGTGAGATCGGCGGGCGCGCAATCGCTCCGGCGTCACCGGCCCGCGGCACTCGCTTCGGGCGTTTCCGGATCCGACGTTAGAGGCACTATGCCGGGGGGGCGGGGCGTGATAATCACCGCCCCCGATCGCATCGAAGAAAACGGGGCCGCTCCCATGAAGGAAATTCTCGCGGAACTCGAACGTCGTCGCAAGGAAGCTTGGCTCGGCGGCGGCGAGAAGCGCATCGAGGCGCAGCACAAGCGCGGCAAACTCACCGCTCGTGAACGCATCGACGTCTTCCTCGACGAGCACTCCTTCGAGGAGGTCGACATCTACGTCGAGCATCGCTGCACCGAATTCGGCATGGGTGACACCAAGGTCGCCGGCGACGGTGTCATCATCGGCTCGGGCACCGTCAACGGTCGTACCGTCTACGTCTTCGCCAAGGACTTCACCGTGTTCGGCGGCTCGCTGTCCGAGACCCACGCGGCGAAGATCGTCAAGCTGCAGGAGATGGCGCTGCGCAACCGCGCTCCGATCATCGGCCTGTTCGACGCCGGCGGCGCCCGCATCCAGGAGGGCGTGGCGGCGCTCGGCGGTTACGGCGAGGTGTTCCAGCGCAACGTGCTCGCCTCCGGCGTCATCCCGCAGATCTCGGTGATCATGGGCCCCTGCGCCGGCGGTGACGTCTATTCGCCGGCGATGACCGACTTCATCTTCATGGTGCGCGACACCAGCTACATGTTCGTCACCGGTCCGGACGTGGTGAAGACGGTGACCAATGAGATCGTCACCTCCGAAGAGCTCGGCGGTGCTTCGGTCCACACCACCAAGTCTTCGGTTTCCGACGGGTCGTTCGAGAACGACGTCGAGGCGCTCCTCCAGATGCGCCGGCTGATCGACTACCTGCCGGTGAACAACAAGGCGGATCTGCCCGAGATCGAGACCCAGGACGACGCCAACCGCGTCGAACTCTCGCTCGACAGCCTGATCCCGGACAATCCGAACAAGCCCTACGACATGAAGGAGCTGATCCTGAAGACGGTCGACGAGGGCGACTTCTTCGAGATCCAGCAGAACCACGCCAAGAACATCATCGTCGGCTTCGCCCGCATGGAGGGCCGCACCGTCGGCATCGTCGCCAACCAGCCGATGGTGCTCGCCGGCGTGCTCGACATCGACGCCTCGAAGAAGGCGGCGCGCTTCGTCCGCTTCTGCGACTGCTTCAACATCCCGATCGTCACCTTCGTCGACGTGCCGGGCTTCCTGCCCGGTACCGCGCAGGAATACGGCGGCCTGATCAAACACGGCGCCAAGCTCCTGTTCGCCTATGCCGAGGCGACCGTGCCGAAGGTCACCGTCATCACCCGCAAGGCCTACGGCGGTGCCTACGACGTCATGTCGTCCAAGCACCTGCGCGGCGACTTCAACTACGCCTGGCCGACCGCCGAGATCGCGGTGATGGGCGCCAAGGGCGCGGTCGAGATCCTCTACCGCTCCGAGCTCGGGGATCCGGAGAAGATCGCCGCCCGCACCGCCGAGTATCAGCGCCGCTTCGCCAATCCGTTCGTCGCCGCCGAGCGCGGCTACATCGACGACGTGATCAAGCCGCACGCCACCCGCTCGCGCGTCGCCCGGGCGCTGCGCCTGCTGCGCAACAAGCACCTCGAGAACCCCTGGAAGAAGCACGACAACATCCCGCTGTGAGGCCGGCGGCGGCCCGGACGGTGATCCGGGCCGCAGCGTCGCCCCGCGGGTCGTGCTTCCGGCTCCTGCCGGACCAGCTCGACAAAGTCTTCTCTCGTACCGAACCGGTGCCGACCAATGTTCAAGAAGATCCTCATCGCCAACCGTGGCGAGATCGCCTGCCGGGTCATCAAGACGGCGCGCAAGATGGGCATCAAGACGGTCGCGGTCTATTCCGACGCCGACCGTGATGCGATGCACGTCGAGATGGCCGACGAGGCCGTCCACCTCGGACCGCCGCAGGCCGCCCAGTCCTACCTGCTCGCCGACAAGATCATCGCCGCCTGCAAGGCGACCGGCGCCGAAGCGGTGCATCCCGGCTACGGCTTCCTGTCGGAGCGCGCCTCCTTCTGTCAGGCGCTGAAGGACAACGGCATCGTCTTCATCGGTCCGAACCCGCGCGCCATCGAGGCGATGGGCGACAAGATCGA
>ERZ1645192.656-NODE-656-length-28786-cov-6.819533_pt1 | contig 28786 bp, 30 predicted proteins | sample MGYA00575354_ERZ1645192 | MGnify/ENA primary metagenome ERZ1645192 (study PRJEB40844, sample SAMN11349763) | freshwater sediment metagenome | isolation source: river sediment | host: Sediment | place: India: Faizupur Khadar , New Delhi | collected 2017-02-21 ... | reverse complement strand
CTCGCGCTGATGCAGGCGAGAAGGGACATGCGTTACAAGAGCGTTCTGCAACGATCCGCAATGACCCTTGCAGACGGTTCCGGTCTTGTTTGGGCGCTTCGTTTCTTGGGTGTCCCGGTTCAGGAACGCGTAACCGGCATCGATTTCATGGCGCGTCTCACGCGTCTTGCGGCCGCTGAAGGCTGGCCCGTGTATCTGCTTGGCGGGACGGATGACATTGTTCGAGGCGCGTCCGAAAGACTCAGGGAAAAGTATCCGGATCTCATCCTTGCCGGATGCCAAAACGGCTTTTTCGATCCTTCGGAGAGTCGGGCCATTGCCCGGGACATACGGAATGCCGGCGCAAAGATCCTTTTTGTCGGAATGGGACTCCCTCGACAGGAAATCTGGATCGACGAATTTTCGGAAGAGCTGGGACCAATAGTCGCCGTCGGTGTCGGCGGTTCCTTCGATGTTGTTTCTGGTAATCTTTCACGGGCTCCCGAATCATGGCAAAAGTTGGGGATGGAATGGCTTTATCGTCTTTTGCAGGAGCCCTGGCGGTGGAAAAAAGATATTGATTTATTCGTTTTTTGCCTGCATGTCCTTGTAACGCGCGTAAGGCAGGAGCGCATCGGGGAGGATGAATAGCGATTGAGAACGACAGCCAGAGAAATTATGCAGCGAGACCTGACGTCGGTGCTTGAGAACGACTGGATCCAGGATACGGTTCACACGCTATACAGTCATAACGTATCCGGTCTCCCCGTTGTTGACGAGGAGTGGTCACTCATTGGATATATTTCCGAATCCGATATCCTGAAAGCCGCGGTTCCGACGTACCTTGAGGTTCTTGCACAAAGCACGTTTCTCGATGGCGATGACGAGTGTTATCTCGTCCGGAAGTTCGCGGCGATCGGAAAATCGCCCGTAAAAGAGTTTATGAACAGAGAGCCTGTTTTTGTCGGTCCCGATACCGGGCTTATGACCGTCGCCGATATTATGCTGCGCAGGGGCATTAAGAGAATCCCGGTCGTGGATGAAGGGAAACTAATCGGCATCATCGACCGCGAATCTTTTTGCGAGTATCTGATGGAGGATACCCTGCATCATGAATGCCGCTGTTAAGAAAAAAGGCATCGCTTCCGGCGCAGAAGTGAATGCGATCGGAGCGGAACTCGCCGGTATACGCGACAAACTGGATCTCGAGTACAAACGTGCGCAAGCCCAGTCCCGCAAGGATGAAGAGGATGCTGTCGTCCAAATGGAGGCGATGGCGGCACGAACGTTGGACCTCGCCAGTGCGGAATGGACGAAAAGAGAGAGCAGTATCGCCAGAGCCGTCGCGGAAGCCGATGATTCCCTTCGAAATACGCTGACGGAGTTTCGCTCGGGTCTTGAGAGGTGCAGTTTCGATGATATCGTAAGGTCTTTTGTGGCGCGGGCGATCCGGTCGGATCCGCATCCGGAAGAAGAGCATTCATGATTCGGAAAATGCTGCGTCTCGCCGTTTGGGGGACCGCATCACGAAAACGGGAGATCATCGAAACCCTTCATGATTTTGGGGTTCTTCATCTCGATCTGCAATCGGCTGTTCCACAACATTCCGTAACAGAAACGGATTCTCTCAGGATGCTCCGCGGAAAACTCCTTGGAATGCTGGAAATTCTACACTGGGATGACTGGGGGGCTCTTTCGGAAGAGAGCATCCGAAAGACGAAAGAGCGATTGTCGTTACCTCTCGACCAACTGACTGAAGAAATCGACAAAAGCCTCGATCAGTTCCGCGAACGTCTTGCAGGGTACGCGAAAAGAAAGGAAACGCTTCAGGATCTTTACGGAAGAATCAAGAACAGTCGTGAAATGCTCCGGTCTTTCCGCTCGTTTATTAAAGACCCCGCCCAGGCGGACAGGAATATTTCCTTGTGGTGGATCGATAAGACGGAAGCGTCGAAGGTGATGACTTCTCTCGAAGATTCGCTGAAAAGCGAGAGGGAGGGTAGTTGCAGCTATTCGCATGTAACACATGCTTTTGGCGATAACCAGCTCCTTTTGTGCGTATGCGTTCCGCATGCCCTCCAACCTCTTGCAGAACGCACGCTTCGGGGAAATGGCGGAATTCGCTGGCGGGCTCCGGTTGAGTGCGACGAAAAAGATACGATCGATATTCTTCATTGTATCGATACAATGTTTCTGAGCATTCCCGACGAAATCAAAAAAATAAACGAAGATCTTGCCGGCACGGCCCTTGAATGGGGACCGAAACTTGCGTCGATGTTCATTCTTATCGATGAGGAGCTTGAAGAAAACGTCGTAGCACAACGATCGAATCCGACTGAAGAATACTTTCTGCTCGAAGGCTGGATTCCGGCTGATGTTTTTGCAGATGCGTCCGCGTTTCTCAAAGAGCGTTTCGGTGCTTCGATCTTTCTTCATTGGAGATATCCCACTTCCGATGAATGGCAAGACGTCCCGACAGCTCTTTCTAATCCATCAGGAACCCGTCCGTATCAGCTTTTCATATCGCTGTTACGTCCTCCCACCTATAATACATTTGATCCGACTTCGTTCATCGCGTTTTTTTTCCCTTTTTTTGCAGGATGTATGGTTGGCGACATCGGATATGCGTTGTTGATTTTCGTCATTTCCTCGTTCTTGTGGGTAAAGGGATCGACGCCGGTCAAGAAAGATGTCGGGAAGATTCTTTTCGGCGTTGCGGCATGGAGTTTTCTCTGGGGAATCGCATACGGCGAGTTTTTTGGCGACATCGGACACAGGCTCTTCCACATGGAACCTTTATGGGTCGAACGTTCCCATGCGGTCCTTCCGGTCATGGCCTTTTCTGTTTCTCTTGGCGCGGCGCACGTTCTTATCGGACTCTTCATCGGTTTCGTTCGGGGTCTTCGCGAAAAGAACAATCATTTGCGAAATGAGAAGGGCGGAAACATCCTCATTTTACTGGCGATATTTGCCCTGCTTGCAAGCCTGAAAGCGCCTTTTTCGACCGTTCTGTTTCCTTCGGGGATCGTGCTGCTTCTTCTCGGCCTCATTCTTCTTGTCGCTGGAGGCGGAATCGGAGGCCTTATCGAAGGGCTCGGGTCCATAGGCAACATCCTCAGTTACGTCAGGATAGCCGCAATAGGTCTTTCTTCGGCGATTCTTGCCATGGTTGCTTCAAAATTCGTCGATATCCTAGGACTTTCCATTCTCGGCATCCTCATTGCGTTTCTCATACATGTTTTGAATTTTATACTAGCCATTGCCGGATCGGGGCTTCATTCCGCCCGCTTGCACTATGTCGAGTTTATGGGGAAATTTTACGATGGAAACGGGAAGTACTATGCGCCATTCGCCAGAAGGAGGAGGACCTTATGGAAAAAGCAATAATAGCCATCGCCGCTGCGCTTGCCGTCGGATTACCCGCTCTCGCAACCGCGTATGCGCAGGCAAAGATTGGTAGCGCCGGAGCCGGGACGGTTGCGGAAAAACCCGAAACCGCGGGAACGATGATTATTCTTGAAGCGATTCCCGAAACCATGGTAATCCTGGGCTTCGTTGTCGCCATAATGCTTATTCTCCAATTCGCCTGATGAATCATGCATCGAGAAGGAATTCCGGAACTTCATTCCTTTAAAGAGTCTCTCGTAAAAGAGCACGAACAAAAAATCGAGTCGCTCCGAAACGCGACAGGAAAGCGCATAGCCGAGATGCTTTCGCGGAAACGCATAGATGTGGAACAGGAAATCGCGGCATTGAACAGGAACCATGAAGCACGACAGGCCTCTCTTCTTGCGAGTTCTTTGTTACGCGTCCGGAGTCGCTATCGAAGTGAGTTTCTGAAAGAAGCAAATCGATTGTTTTCTTCTGTTGAAAAAATGTTTTTTGAAGAAATTCAACATATAAAAATCGATACGAAGAAATATGGAGACATTCTTTGCTCTCTTATAGCTGAAGGTGTCGAGGCAATGGGTAAAGACGCTATTGTCTATGTCGATTCCGGTGATTCCGTATATCTTGTCGATCGAAGCGTGTCCCAGGAAGTCCGCGAAAAATGTATTCCTCGATGGGGAGGATGCGTGATTGAATCTCCCGATGGTGCGCGTGTTTTCGACAATACGCTGAAGACCAGATGGGAACGAATGCACCCGGACGTCATAAAGGCTCTATCCCGGGAGGTCAGACGAATTGTCGCCGAATACCCAGAATTTGTCAGCGAACTACGATTATCTTAACGCACGAATCAGGTCGAAAGCGTCGAGCCTCTTGAAACGTGCGGATTATGTTCAACTTGTAAACGGAACAATTCGCGATCTTGAAATATTCCTGCTGCAACACGGTTCGTTTTCCGGAGCGTTTCAGAAGAAGCTCGTGGTTTCCCAGGATTCATCCTTGAAAAGAATAGAAGCTGTCGTTGCGGAAACGGAAACGGAGCGTTTGTCGCTTCTTCGATCACTTGCAGAAGGAGAAGCAGCGCGTTTGATTTCCGTTTATTTGTTGCGCGCGGACCTGCTGAACGGAAGATTGGTTCTCAGGTCAATAAATGCGGGCAAAAATGGAATGCCGGAACCGTATTGGCATGCGTACGGCGCTGTTTCGTCTTCTTTTTTTTTCAATTTATGGAAAACCTGTTCCGATATATCGGACTGTATTGAATATTGCCGTTCGAACACTTCGATGATGAGCCCGATTCTCGTATCCGCATTTTCTGAACTTGCACGAACAAATGATCTCATGCGTGCGGAGAGATTGTTTCTACGCGGTTTTATCGGCTCGGCGATGAATGAACTCAAAGGGGCGAAGACAGAGAACGTGCGGCTCATCACGGAGCTTTACGGACGGTTCGTTGATGTATGGAATATCGCCATATGGTTGCGCCGAAACGTTATGGGAACTCGTTTAACGACGCCGTATCTTGAAACGACCGGAGCCGGCATTGAAGTCCATCGGCTGGAAAAAGCCGTATCCTTGCGCCATCTTCTTGCTGGAACGCCCTGGCGCGCGTCCATAGCCGGCGATGCGGCTTCACCTGAAGTCGTTCAAAGAAGCATGAACACGTTGCTGCTTGAGTGGCAAATGTCTCTTTACCGGCTTGACCTTTTGGGGATCCATGTCGCTCTTGGCTATGCGGCGCGTGTTTTCGTCGAATGGCAGAATTTGAACATCATTGCAATAGGTGTGGCTTTCGGGATGAAGAGCGCCGAAATATATGAGCGGCTTATCATCCGCGATGAACAGGAAAAGACGGCATAACCGATGGAAACCTTGAGACCGGTTGTGCTAGGGCGACAGTTGTTCGTTGACCTCTGGGCGATCGAGGGATTCGAGCCCATTATCTGCGAGTCTCCATCAGACCTTGGCGGGATTCTGGAATCTATTTCAAAAAATGAGCGCGCTTTCGTGATTGTTGAGGATAGTTGGTTCAAGGCAATCCCGGGGACGTTGCGAAAACGCCTTACGATTTCGCAAAAACCGGTATGGATTCCTTTCCCGGATCTTTTCGTGGAAACGTCTTGAGGTGACGCGTATGACAGAGGGTATCATTCTCGGAATCTCCGGCCCCGTAGTCACGGTTCGATCAAACGCTCCCGTCAGAATGTTCGAAATCGCCTATGTCGGAAACGCTCATCTTCTTGGGGAGGTTATCCGGATCCGGAGAGACCAGGTCGACATTCAGGTCTATGAAGATACGAACGGCGTCAGAAGCGGCGAAGGGTGCGCTTTTACCGGCGAACTGCTTGCCGTCGACCTCGGTCCGGGGATACTCGGCAGTGTTCTTGACGGAATAGGACGTCCGCTGAAAAAACTTGGCGAAGACGGCATATTCATCCGTCGCGGAATCCATACCGGGTTGTTGTCTCACGTACAGGAGATGCCGTTCGTTCCTTCGGTCCGAGTCGGAGATGCGTTGCGTCCGGGCTCCTTCATAGGCTGCTCCAGAGAAGGATCACATGTCGAGCATCGAATCATGGTTCCGCCTTTTTCGCGCGGAGGCATCGTGGAATACATTGCGCCGGAGGGACGGTACGCGCTTGATCGGACCATTTGCCGCGTGTCGGACGGCGAAGAGTATGCGCTCTCGCAGAAATGGAGAGTCCGCGTCCCGAGACCCGTTCAGGAGAGACTGCCGCTCGACCGTCCGCTCATAACCGGCCAGAGGGTTCTCGATACGCTCTTCCCGCTTGCGCTCGGCGGCGCCGCCGTTCTTCCCGGGGGATTCGGAACCGGGAAAACAGTGACGCAGCAGTCTCTCGCCAAGTGGTGCGATGCTGACATCATCGTTTATATCGGCTGCGGCGAACGTGGGAACGAAATGACGGAAGTTCTCGAAGAGTTTCCCGAACTCAGCGATCCGTGGCATGACGCGCCCCTTATGGAGCGACTCGTTTTGATTGCGAACACTTCGAACATGCCCGTGGCCGCGCGCGAAGCAAGCATATATCTCGGAATGACGATTGCAGAATATTATCGGGACATGGGATATAACGTCGCCATTATGGCGGACTCTACGTCACGCTGGGCCGAAGCGCTCCGCGAAATAGGCGGAAGGCTCGAGGAAATGCCCGGCGAAGAGGGCTATCCGGCGTATCTTGGTTCCCGCCTCGCGCAGTATTACGAACGCGCAGGACGCGTCCGCGCACTCGGGGAACCGGATCGCTCGGGTTCCGTAACGGTTATTAACGCGGTGTCTCCCGCCGGAGGAGATTTTTCGGAACCGGTTACGCAGGCAAGCCTGCGCCTCTCCGGCGCGTTCTGGGGGCTCGACAAGCGACTGGCGCAGCAGCGGCATTTTCCGGCCATCAACTGGTCGCAGAGCTTTTCGCTGTACGAAGAGATACTTGACCCCGTCTTCTCGAAAGAGATAGGCCCCAGACGAGACGAATTGAAACAATACCTTCGCGCGATGCTCGATAACGACAGAAGGCTTGTGGAACTTGTGCAGCTCGTCGGGCGGGACGGACTTTCGGAGGAAGATAAGTGGATTCTGCTTATGGCGGAACTGATTCGCATTGTCTATTTGCAGCAGAACGCGTTTTCCGATGCCGACGCGAGCTGTTCGACACGAAAACAGTTCGAGATACTGGATATTTTGAAGAGACTTGATGATGTCGTACGAAAACGAATCTTCGACGGAGTCGTCTTTGAAGAAATCGCCGAAATTCCTTTTCTCGGTGATCTTCTCCGAATTCGGGAATTTTCGGAAACCGATTTTGGCGCCGAGGCGTCGCGATGGTTGAACGATCAAATGAATCGCGTGTCCGGACTGGCGGTGATGCCGAAATGACGCTCTCAAAAGAAGGATTCCGTTCCATTACAGGTATGACCGGCCCTCTTGTGTTCGTATCCGGTATTTCGGACGCCGGTTACGGAGAACTCGTGACTATTGAATCCCCCGAAGGGCGCAGGCTGGGACAGGTTCTCCAGATCGATAAGGACATCACTACCGTTCAGGTTTTTGACGGAACGATGGGGCTCGATACGGGAAACTGTACGGTGTGGCTTGAGCGGGATGTGGTTCGCATGCCCCTCGGCAACGGCTTGATCGGGCGTGTCATGAACGGAAGGGGCGAGTCTCTTGACGGGGAAGCGCTTTCGTTTGTGGAGGACATCCTTCCTGTTACCGGCATGCCGATCAATCCCTACATGCGGGAAAGTCCGAATGCATATATCGAAACGGGAATTTCTACGATCGACATGATGAATACGCTCGTGCGCGGGCAAAAACTCCCGGTCTTCTCGGGGGCCGGTTTACCTGCGAACCGCATGGCGGCGCAGATCGTCCGGCAGGCTACCATTCCCGGCCGTGAAACGTCTTTTCTCGTTGTCTTCGCTGCGATGGGAATTACGAGACGCGAAGCGCAGTTCTTCATGGATATTTTCAACGAAACGGGAGCCGTCAACAACGGCGTTTTTTTTGTCAACCTCGCCAGCGACTCTGCGGTCGAGAGATTGCTGACTCCCCGAATGGCGCTCACGGCTGCGGAATATTTCGCTTTCGTCAAGGGCTATGACGTCCTTGTCATTCTTACGGACATGTTGCATTACTGCGAATCCCTCCGCGAAATCGGAGCCGCACGTGAAGAGGTTCCCGGGCGGCGGGGGTATCCCGGATACATGTATTCGGATCTTTCCGAAATTTACGAAAGAGCCGGTTGCGTCAGGGGAAGCGTCGGCAGCGTGACGCAGATTCCGATCATCACGATGCCGGATGACGACATGACACACCCTGTTGTCGATTTGTCCGGATACATCACAGAGGGGCAGATAGTACTCGACCGCGGCATTCACGACAGGGTCGGGTATCCGCCTGTCAATGTTCTTCCGAGTCTGAGCCGGCTCATGAACAAGGGAATCGGCCGGAAACGTACTTTTGAAAGCCACAGAGCACTGGCGGATCAGCTGTACGCATCGTATGCGAAGGCGAAGGAACTCGAAAAACTGCGGCTGATTGTCGGAGACGACGGCCTGACCGATACGGAAAAGGATTATCTTCGTTTCGGAGACGCCTTTGAACGGAAGTTCGTCAACCAGGGGGATACGCGAAGGTCGTTGGCGGAGTCGGAGCGCATTTCGTGGGAGTGCTTCCGTGAGTTGCCCCGAAAAGAACTGTATCGGCTGCCCGAGCATTATATTTCCAGATTCTGGAGGTCGGAAGGAACGCGTTCATGACGGATTCGGCGCAACGTCCACCAACCCGGGAACAGCTTCTCGATGTGAGAAAGCGCCGCGGAACGGTTCAGTACGGCAAACAACTTCTCGAGAAGAAACGAGACGCGTTGCTTCGGACCATAGAAGAAGACAGACGCATTTTCCGTGAAATCGCAAAGGAGTTCGCCGAAAAGACGAAACGCCTTTCCGTTTTTTATGCGCTTGTCCGGATTTATGACGGGCCTTCCATGATTCAGCTTCTTCGCGTGGATGCTCCGCGCCTATCAGTCTCATCTGTCCGTCACTCATTGATGGGATGCCGGTATCTGCAGTTTTTCCCACAGACGAGCGATCTCGCTCCGTCCGTACGATTCGCTTATGACCCGGCATTGACGTCTCTGTACGTCGACGATCTTCGAAATGAACTGAAGCAGGTCGACGAAATCATGTGGAAGTATGTGAATCTGAAGACCAAACTCACGTTTCTCGAAAAAGAGCTTCGAAAAACCCTTATGAAAATCAACACGTTACAGTACGTTCTTCTCCCCGAGCTTGCGGCGGACGAAACGCGCATACGGTCGATACTCTCGGAGCGGGAACGCCAGGAACGGTTTGCGGTGAAAAGACTTGCGTCCAAAAAGAAAAGCCTCGTTCTATAATGAAGGTTACCGTTCTCTCGGTCGGAAAGATACGGGATCCCTTTTTGGAACGAATGATTGCGGCATATATGTCGCGAATGAGTCCGAATCATAAAGTCGCATGGGAGAGCGTTCCCGAAGTTCGCGGCGAGACGCGGAAAGACGTCGTTCTTGAAAGAGAAGGGCAATTGCTTGAGAAGTTCTTCCGCGACCGCGACAGGTGTGTTCTTCTTGACGAGAACGGTGAACACTTCAAGAGCACCGAATTCGCAAGCTGGATTCAGAATGAAATCGGAACGTGTCCCGGGCGCCTCGTCTTCGTAATCGGCGGACCGTTCGGCGTTTCCGCCGGCCTTCACGAAAGGGCTGCAAAAAAACTGGCGCTTTCCCGGATGACATTTCCGCACGATCTCTGTGTTCTGCTTCTTATGGAACAGCTCTATCGCGCGTTTTCGATTCTTGCCGGAACGGCGTATCATCACTAAATGATTTGCCACTATTTGAGGGGGATAATCCATGAAGCTCGATAAGATAATGAAACAGGCGCAGCAGATGCAATCCAAAATGGCGCAGGTTCAGGAGGCGCTTGCCAAAGAAACCGTTACGGGGCAGGCTGGAGGCGGAATGGTCACTGTGACCGCCAACGGGCACGGAGATATTGTGTCGCTTTCCATAGAAAAAGAAGTGGTCGATCCCGCTGATGTCGAAATGCTCGAAGATCTTGTCCTTGCGGCTGTTACGGACGCAGTCCGAAAGAGTCGTGAACTGGCTCAGGAACGCATGAACAGCGTAACCGGCGGACTTGCTTCCCTCGGAATGATGTAGAAGAGGCCGGGAGATAGATGACTCCGGGCGCATTCGACCGTCTTGTCGCTCTACTGAAAAGACTTCCGGGAATCGGCGAGAAAAGCGCCCGGAGAATGGCCTTTTTTTTCATACAACAACCGCAGACCTTTGCTTCTGATTTTATCGAAGCGCTCAACGATGCTAAACGAAATATTCGTCAGTGTTCACTCTGTGGTACCATAACCGATACCGATCCGTGCCCGATTTGTTCCGATCCTATGCGCGACCGGACGTCGGTTCTGGTGGTCGAAACCGTCGAAGACCTCGTGAACATTGAAGGCACAGGCGTCTTCGGCGGAGTATATCACGTTCTCGGCGAACGCGTTTCCCCTTTGACGGGAGACGACCTTTCCGAAAAAGCGCTTTCTTTTCTGCAGAAACATCTGAGAGATCTGAATGTCAGGGAGGTGATCGTCGCCACGAATCCCCGCATTGAGGGGGAGTTGACCTACCACGCGATTATGGACGCACTTGATGGATTCGACGAAGTCCGTATTACCAAGCTGGCATGTGGGCTTCCGATCGGAGGAAGCATCGAATTCGCCGATCGCGTTACTCTTCATGCGGCTCTGGATGCACGAGTCGAAATACGGAGGGGAAGTATGAGCGAAAAGAGGTGAAATAATGTCGGAGGGTTTCGGACCTGTGATTCGCACTCTTTTCAGAGGCCTCCTCGTTCTGCTCGGAGGCATGGCGGGGTTCCAGATCGCACAGATCGTGATACCGGAGATACCGCATGAATGGGTTCTCTGGGCGAGAAACACGATACCTTCATGGATTCCGAAGCAGGTCTTTTTTTCTTTGTGTTGCATTGTCTTTTTTGGAGGAATCGGTTTTATTTTTGCTCCACTTTTTACGAGATCTCTGGCAGCGCTCGGGGCTTTATTTGAAAACCACCTGAAAAATTTCAAATGGCAGGACATTACTTCGGCGACCTTGGGTATGATCGTCGGATTGTTGATCGCGAACCTGCTGGCGTTGCCCTTTTCCAATTTGCCGTTCGGCAGTTATATCGCTGTGTTCTTGAATGTGACGCTCGCGTATGTTGGCGCGCGAATCGTGTTGAAGCGCCAAAACGACATAAAGGGCGTATTCGCGCCGATTATCGGGCTTAAGGAGAAAGTTCTCCGCCGCGGCAGCGGACCGGCAGTCGACAATGAAGGCATATCAGAGGGAGACGCTGCGGAAGACGAGGACCTGCAGCTGAATAGAAAATTGCTGGACACAAGCGTCATAATCGACGGACGCATTCTTGACGTGGCGAAGACAGGGTTTCTTGAAGGAAGCCTTGTTTTGCCTCGTTTTGTTCTTCTGGAACTTCAGGCCGTCGCTGATTCCACGGATCCGGCGAGGAGGACGCGCGGAAGGCGCGGTCTCGACGTGGTCAATGAACTCCAGAAGATTCCCGGCATACATGTCGAGATTGTTGAGTTCTCACTGAAGCACCTGCGCGTTGAATCCGTTGACAGCGGGCTTACCGCAATGGCGCAGAAGCTCAATGCGCAGATTCTGACCACGGACTACAATCTGAACAAGATCGCGCAGATACAGGGGATTCGTGTTCTCAACGTCAACGATCTCGCGAACGCGTTGAAACCGATGTTGCTCCCAGGCGAATCAATCGTGATCGACGTTATTCGTGAGGGGAAAGAACCGCATCAGGGCGTTGGCTATCTTGACGACGGCACGATGCTTGTTATCGAGGACGGAGAGAACTACCTCGGACGCCGTGTGGAAGTTGTCGTCACATCCATGCTTCAGACATCAGCCGGGAGAATGGTCTTCGGAAGAATACGACGGGAGATTCGTGCATGATCCCCTGTTCCCTCGTTATCGTGGCGGCGGGAAAAGGACAGCGAATGGGAGGAATCCCCAAGCAGCTTGAGCTGATCGGGAACCGCCCCATGTGGCAGTGGAGTGTGCGAAAGGCGGAATCGCTCCATGCGAAAGGGATCGTCGGGGAATGCATCCTTGTTGTTTCTCCCGGTGAAGAGGAACATTTTTCAAAGAATTGCTCGCGAATGCCCTTTCGGGTTGTTCCGGGAGGGGAGAAACGAGCGAATTCGGTTTTGAACGGCGTCTCGGCCTGTTCCTGCGACGTTGTGCTGGTGCACGATGCGGCTCGTCCGTTTGCATCGGAAGATCTCTTCGTCGCGATTGCGGATGCGACATCCGCAACAAACGGCGCAATTCCCGTCTGCCATGTTACCGATGCTCTCAAGCGAAGAGACGGAAATTCCGTTCGTCCCGTCGACAGGGATTCACTCATCGCCGCGCAAACGCCCCAGGGATTCGGACGTGCGCTGCTGGCGGAATCTCTCGAAGCGTATGGCCTTCACGGAAACGATGAAGCTGAAGCCTGGGTTGCCGGAGGTCATCCTCTTTCCCTCATTGCGGGGGAACGAAATAACTTCAAAATTACGTATCCGGAGGATCTCGTTCTCGCCCGGAAGATAACCGACGTCACGGAATGCCGTACGGGAATAGGATTTGACGTGCATCCCCTTCAACCCGGGAGGAGACTGATCCTCGGAGGCGTTCACATTCCTTCGCCCCTTGGGCTTTTCGGTCATTCCGACGCGGATGTTGTGGCGCACGCGGTGTCCGACGCTATCCTCGGAGCGGCCGGAGAACCGGACATCGGCATGCTCTTCCCTGCATCCGACGCTTCGTATAAGGACGCAGACAGCATGGATCTCCTGCGCCGCGTTGTTTCAATCGTTCGGTCAAAGGGATGGTCCATACGCTGGATCGATGTCGTGCTCTCGGCGCAATATCCCCGGCTTTCTCCGTATCTTGAGGAAATCCTGACACGTCTGGAACGGACTCTTTCGTCGACGGAACATGAGAAAACCGTCAATCTCAAGGTCAAATCAGGTGAGGGAATAGGTCCGGTTGGCGACGGTCAGTGCATGGAATGTTCCGCCGTGGCGACAATAGAAAGATTTTCGGAACGGAATGTGTCGCCTTTCACCACTTGATGATGTTCCGAAAGTGGCGTAGACTTTCTCCACTCTTTTTACGTCTGCGAGCACAAAAGGAATCCCTGGATTGATTTGTTTTTTTTGTGGACTGATAACGCGAACTGGGAAGGAAGATGCATATGGGCGACAGATTCGTTTCATACGAAGGATTCACATTTGACGATGTCCTTCTGGAACCGGCCTGCAGCGATGTTATTCCGGCCGAGGTGTCGATCGCCTCGAAGTTGACGCCGGATATATCCATGGCGGTTCCGATATGCAGCGCCGCTATGGATACTGTTACGGAATCACGCCTTGCAATTGCAATTGCGCGAGAAGGCGGCATCGGAATAATCCACAGGAATATGCCTGTTGCACAACAGGCCGCCGAAATCGACAAGGTTAAACGATCGGAATCCGGGGTTATCGTCGATCCCTTCTTCCTTCACGCAGAAGATCCGGTTCAGAGCGCAATCGACCTCATGTCTCACTACCACATCTCCGGTGTCCCCATTGTTGATGAAAGAAAAAAACTGGTTGGAATTATCACGAACCGGGATCTCCGCTTCGTCACGGATTATAAACAGATGATTCGTGGCGTCATGACGTCCGAAAACCTCATTACAGCTTCCGAAGGGACAACCCTTGAGGATGCGAAAAAGATACTTATGCTCCACAAGGTCGAGAAGCTCCCTATCGTTGATGTCGATGGCATTCTCAAGGGCCTGATCACCATTAAGGACATCCAGAAAGTCATGGAATTTCCCTTGGCTTCAAAAGATGCGCATGGCCGACTTCGCGTCGGAGCGGCGATCGGATCGGGCATGGACGCCCTCGAACGCGCCGCTGCGCTGGTAAGGGCAGGAGTCGACGTCATTATCGTGGATACAGCGCACGGTCATTCATCTCGTGTCATAGAGACCGTACGACGCATTCGCGCCGAGTTTCCCGACATGAGGATCATCGCCGGAAATGTTGCAACCGCGGAGGCGACGGAAGCGCTCATTACAGCGGGCGCCGACGGGATCAAAGTGGGCGTTGGACCAGGGTCTATCTGCACTACCCGCATCATTGCAGGAATAGGCGTGCCGCAGCTCACCGCAGTCGTTAATGCGGCGAAAGTCGCGCATGAGCGCGGAAAAACGGTCATAGCCGACGGCGGCATTCGTTATTCCGGCGACATCGTCAAGGCTATCGCCGCGGGAGCGGATTGCGTCATGATCGGATCCTTGTTCGCAGGAACGGAGGAAAGCCCCGGCGAAGTCGTCATTTACCGTGGACGTTCATACAAAAGCTACAGGGGAATGGGGTCGCTTGGAGCTATGAAGGAAGGCTGCAGCAAAGACCGATATTTCCAGGAAGGGTCTTCCGCCGAGAAGCTCGTGCCGGAAGGAATAGAAGGATTGGCTGCGTACAAGGGGCCGCTGGGCGGTGTCATGTACCAGCTGAACGGCGGTTTGCGCGCCGGGATGGGGTATGTCGGGGCGGCGACGGTCGAGGAACTTCAGACAAAGGCCAGATTCGTTCGAATATCATCGGCATCGGTCAAGGAAAGTCATCCTCATGACGTTGTCGTCACCAAGGAAGCTCCAAACTATTGGGTCGAATAACGTGACAAGCGCGGGGGAGTGAGAAACCTTGGAAGCGAGAGTTTTCTCCTCGAACAAGATGGATGGCGTTCTCTACTGGAACGGGGTGTTGGATCTCCCGGTTCTTGAGGAAGAGGCCTTTTCCGATTTGCTTGTTCTTTCGCCGGATATTTGGGATTTTGAAACGTCTCTGGATGACTGGTGGAGTGAGTTTATCTCGGACACGGCATTTTAGTTGCGTTGGGAAGCCGCGTGTGTTAGACTGTCTGTTGTGATTTGGAGAGGACTTTTGCCGAAGAGTGGGGCTTTCCCACTCTTCGTTTTTTATGGGAAGAACGAGAGAGAGGCGAAGATCGTTGCCTTTGGCGAAAAGCGATGCGCTGACCGTTGTCCGGGAAACGATTGAGAACTTGGGCTACGAATGTGTCTTGACCCGGTTTGTCACGGAACAACACGATTCCACGCTGCAGATATTTATAGACAGTATCGGCGGTATCCTCGTCAAGGATTGCGAAATCGTTTCCAGGGCCGTCGTCAAAAAAATAGACGAGATGGATCCCGCGTTTCTTGAGAAATTTTCCATCGAGGTCAGTTCTCCCGGAATAGAACGTCCTCTTTTTACTCTTGATGATTACATTCGTTTTCAGGGGAAATCTGTTCGAGTCCGCCTTCGCGAACCTGTCGACGGGAGAAGACAGATCACCGGCGACATAATGGCCGTAAAAGACGAATTTGTTCGTATAGAGGAAATAGATACTCGCGATGTGCTCATTGTTCCTTTCAATATCATTGCAAACGCACATATAGTTTATAAAGAGCCGAAATAAAATTCTGGCCGTTTTTGAGGAGGAGAGAGATATATGCAGCTCGGACGCGATTTCGTGCGTGCCTTGAAGCAGATAACGACGGAAAGAGGCCTCTCGCCGGAGATCGTCGCATCGAGTCTGGAGGCAGCGCTCGTTTCCGCATACAGAAAGTACCAGGACGGCAATCAGGATGTCGAAGTTCACATAGACCTCGAAAGTGGAAGCGTATCGCTTTGCGAGATCAAGCAAATTGTCGACATCGTGGATACTCCGGATACGCAGATTTCCCTTTCGGACGCCAGGAAACTCGGCTTTCTCGACGTCGACACGGGAGATATCATACGGATTGAAGAGAATCCCGAGAACTTCGGGCGCATCGCTGCGCAGACTGCGCGGCAAGTCATCATCCAGCGTTTGAAAGATGCGGAGCGCCAGAATATTTTCGAGGAATTCGCAGACCGGGTCGGAGATCTTGTGACCGGGCTCGTATTCAAGTCGGAACACGATCAGGTTCTCATACGCCTGAACGAACGAACAGAGGCGATACTGCCCCGCGAAGAGAGAATCGTAGGCGAATTATACACTCCCGGAGAGCGTATGAAGTTCTACCTTCTTGATGTGCGACAAACGACACGCGGGCCACGAATCGTCGTTTCCCGAACCCATCCCGGTTTGCTACGCAAGCTCCTCGAACTGGAAGTGCCTGAGATTTCGGATGGAATCATCGAACTCAAGGGAATCGTTCGCGAAGCGGGAGCGCGCGCGAAAGTCGCAGTTTTTTCGCTTGATTCAAACGTAGATTCCGTAGGCGCCTGTGTGGGAAACAGCGGAGCTCGGATCAAGTCCATCAGCAAGGAGCTGTGCGGAGAGAAGATCGACATCATAATCTGGAACAACGATCCGCTTCAGTTCATACGAAACGCGCTCTCTCCCGCCAAAATCGTCAAGATTGAACCGAATCTCGATCTTGAGAGAGCCGTATCGGTGTACGCAAGGCCCGATCAATTGTCGCTCGCGATCGGCAAAGCCGGACAGAATGTCCGGCTGGCGGCTCGTCTGACCGGCTGGAAAATTGACATCAACGCCCTGGAGGCGGAAAAAATGCCGACCCTGCACGATCTTTTCCAGGATATTCTTTGATCGGTATCTTTTGAGGGCGTTTATGGAAGCTCAGAAAAGAAGACGACCAAGAATGTGTGTCGGATGCAGGGAGGAAAAAACAAAACGGGAAATGCTTCGTATTGTCCGGAATGCTTCCGGTGAAGATGTACAGATAGATATAACGGGAAAGGCTCCCGGGCGTGGCGCCTATGTATGCCTGAACAGGGCGTGCATCATGGAAGCAAAGAAGACGAACGCGCTTTCCAGGGCTCTCCGCGTGCGTATTCCGGATTTGCTTTATGCGGAGTTGCTTTCGCTTCTGGAGGGAAAAGAAGCATGAACGGATCGTTGTTGTCTCTTTTGGGACTCGCTCGGAAAGCGCAGGTACTAATCATCGGGAAAGATGGTGTAAAATCATATCTGCTTTCAGGAAAACGGGCTCTTGTCCTGTTTCCAGAAGACTGTGCGGGGGAAGCCGGCGCCCTGGTCTCTGATTCCTTTGAACGCAGGGGCAGTGTGTTCCGAGTGCTGCATGGAATTGACCGCTTCACTCTGTCAACGTCAATCGGAACTCGGAACACGCACGTGGTTGCTGTTCCTATGCACGGAGGATTCGCACAAAGCATGATGCGTCTCCTGCCGGAGGGGGGAATTGAGTTTGAGCAAGATACGAGTCTATGAACTGGCGAAAATATTGGGAAAAACAAACAAAGAACTGATGACATTATTGGTGGATCTGGGTGTAGATGTTAAAACGCATATGAGTTCCATCGATACTGACGTTGCGCAAATCATCGAAGAATCCCTCGGCACACGCATTCCTTCCCCCTTGTTGAGCAGCGTTCAGAACGCCGGCGATGAAAGACCAGTTTTGAAGCTTTCCAAGGGTGCGACTTTGAGAGATCTGTGCGTCCTTCTCGGGATGACGCCGGAAGAGGGCGTTAAAATTCTTCTTGATTCCGGCGTTGTCGTGTCTGCGGACGCAGAACTGGAGAAACCGATCATTGATGTGTTCCGCAAGGTTCACGACGTCGATGTCGTTATTTTCGACGATTCCGAAGAAATTGCGGAAGGCGAAGCTCTTGTCTGTGTTCCAGTGAAACGAACCGTTTTTCGTGGCGATCATCTCGTTCCCAGACCTCCAATCGTTACTGTGATGGGCCACGTTGATCACGGAAAGACAACGCTTCTGGACTGTATCCGAAATACGAACATAACGTCGCAGGAGGCAGGCGGTATCACGCAGCACATCGGCGCCTCCACCATCGTTCACGAAGGGCGCGAGATCGTCTTCCTCGATACGCCTGGGCATGAGGCGTTCACGGCGATGCGCGCTCGCGGGGCCCAGGCGACAGATATAGCGATTCTCGTTGTCGCTGCCGACGATGGCGTTATGCCGCAAACGAGAGAGGCCATCAACCACGCGAAGGCCGCCGGAGTTCCCATCATCGTTGCTGTGAATAAGGTTGACAAGCCTGACGCGAAGCCGGATCGCGTCAAGCAACAACTATCGGATATGGGGCTTATGCCTGAGGAATGGGGCGGCACGACCGTCACGGTCGACGTGTCTGCAAAATCCGGTCAGGGTGTCCCACACCTTCTTGAAATGGTATTGCTCGTCGCGGAAATGGAAGAATTGAAGGCGGATCCGTCCGTCACGGCGGAAGGAGTTGTAATCGAAGCCGAGCTTGACAAAGGCAAGGGGCCCGTCGCTACAGTAATAGTCCAACAAGGAACGCTTTGCCGCGGCGATGTGGTTATCTTCGATACCTGCTGGGGGAAAATCCGCGCCATGATCGACTCGAAAGGGAACCCCGTATGCGATGCCGGACCGAGCATGCCTGTCGAAATTCTCGGTCTGAACGGCGTCCCGCAACCTGGAGAGATCTTTCATCAGGTCGAATCGGAGCGTGAGGCGCGCGATCTTCTTTCGGAGAAGGACCAGATTCGCAGAGACGGGATCGTTTTTTCGCCGAGGAAGATTACTCTCGAAGAGCTATACTCGCAACTCGCAGGCGACGACAAACCGCACCTGAACCTTCTCGTGAAATGCGATGTTCAGGGATCCGCGGAGGCTCTTTGCGACGCGCTTGAGAAGATCGGCAACGACGAGGTCGGGATAACAATTCTGCATAAAGGTGTCGGAAGAATAGCCGAATCCGATGTCATGCTTGCGTCGGCTTCAAAGGCGATTATCATCGGCTTCAATGTCCGCCCCGATACGAACGCGAAAAAGATCGCCGATGAAGCGGGAGTCCAGATTCGACTTTATGACATCATCTACGACGTTATCGACGACGTCAAGGCGGCGCTTGAAGGCCTTCTTACGCCCATCAAGCGCGAACATATACTCGGTCAGGCGGAAATACGGGAAGTCTTCAAGGTCCCGAAGGCGGGAAAGATCGCCGGATGCTATGTTCTTGAAGGGCTCGTGCGAAGGAATTCTCCCGCCCGGTTGATTCGCGGCGGCGTCGTTGTCTGGACCGGCGTTCTCTCGAACCTCAGACGGTTCAAGGATGAGGCTCGTGAAGTCGCTGCAGGATACGAATGCGGGATCAACCTGGGGAATTTTCAGGACATTCAAGAAAAAGACATCATCGAAGTTTTCGAGGTTGTTGAAGAAAAGCGGCATCTGGAACGCTGACAGATACGAATGGACGTCTTTTCACCGACTCTTTTCGTTGCGGTTCTTCTTGTTTCCATCGAAATCCAGGGAAGCAGAAGCATGAAAGATCGGCGAAGCGTGGTGAAATCCTTGATTGAAAGGATTCGTCCGCGCTGGGATGTTTCTGCGATGGACCTTGGACCGGACGGGGTCTGGAATCGGGCCTTTCTTGGATTTTCTGCCATCGCTCCGACAAATCAGATGGCGGTCGACCGTCTTGATAGCGTTCGCAGATTTGTCGAGTCGATGCAGGACGCTGAAGGGTTCGATATCCTGGAATACACTCAAGAGGTGGAGCGATATGACCACTTTTCGCATACAAAGAATCAATAAACAGATACAACGGGATCTCGCGATATTCCTTGAAACAAAAGTTCGGAATGATCTGGCCAAGCAGGCCATAATTACGGGCGTTAATTGTTCCAGGGATCTTCGACATGCCAAGGTCTATTTTACATCCCTGGATCCCGAGTCCCGAGAGAGTGTTCACAAGGCTTTGCAGGAGATCGCCGGTCTTCTGCGAAGCCTTCTTGCTCAGAGCCTCCCGCTGCGATTGATTCCCGAACTCTCGTTCTTTCTCGATTCATCGGAGGAATACGGGCGGCGTATCGACAGCCTCCTCAGAACGGTCGTCCCCGACAGCATTCTTGGCGGAGAGTCCGATGAAGATACGATGAGTGACGACGATGACGACGATGGAGAATAACGTCGATTTCTGGTCCGTCATTGAGGCTTCGAAACGTCTGATCTTTCTCTCCCACGTCAAGCCGGACGGCGATACTCTCGGTTCCGCCGCCGCGTTCTTCAGCGTTGGAACGGAAATGGGGAAACCCTGCGTCTGGGGGGGGCGCGACCCCTTTCCCGAGATGTATGCTTTTTTGCCGCACTCGCAGAAATACCAACAGATCGAATCACTGCGCGAATTTGCGCCGACTTCGGGCGATGTCGTTCTCGCGCTTGATACCAGCACTCGCGACAGAAGTGTTCCGGATCTGGATCTCTCGCCGGTGTTACTGAACATTGACCACCATCACGACAATTCGCTGTACGGTGATATCGTTCGCGTCGACGCAGACGCATCATCAACCGCAGAGTTGCTCTGGGGCCTTTTTTCTTCCGCCAACACTTCCCACGTCTCGTACGAAGCCGCATTTTCACTCTATGTCGGCGTCGTGACGGATTCCGGCTCCTTTTCGTTTTCCTGTACGACGCCTCGAACGCACAAGGCCGTGTCGGATATGCTCGAAAAGGGCGTTCGCCCCGCTGAAGTCTACCGGCTTCTCAATTTCAACAGATCGTATGCGAAAACGCGCCTCTGGGGGCTTGCCCTTTCGAGAATCACCATCGAAGGAACTATCGCCATGACGTGGCTTGTCGATGCAGATTTCAGGAATTTCGGGGCTGATCCTTCCGAAACGGAAAATCTCGTCAACCAGTTGTTGCTTATACGCGGTGTCGATATCGCTCTGCTCCTGATCGACAACAGAGAAGGGATCCGCGTAAGCATCCGTTCGGAAGGCGCCGTATCTGCGGCGACTATCGCTCACCGTTTCGGCGGAGGGGGGCATCCGCAAGCTGCCGGCTGCACCCTGCCCGGAACATTATCTTCAGCGACGGAACGACTTTTCTCCGCCATCGATGAGTGCATGGGCAGCGATGAACGGCTTTCTGCTCCTCGATAAGGCGCGTGGTGTTCGCAGCACAGCCTGCGTGCAGCATATCAACCGTCTTCTCGGAAAAGAGATAAAAGTCGGACATGCCGGAACGCTCGATTCGTCTGCCGACGGGCTTCTCGTTCTTCTGATTGGCAAAGCGACCCGATGGGCGGATATGGTCATGAATCTGCCGAAAGAGTACTTCGTAACCGCCGCGTTCGGCAAGACCACGGATACCGACGACGCCTCAGGCGAAATCACGTCTGAAAACGACATTTCCCATCTCAGCGAACGCAGGATAGATTGCGCATGCGCGTCTTTTCTCGGGTGGAGGGCGCAGATGCCTCCCCGGATTTCCGCCGTGAAAATCAAAGGTGTCGCTGCGCATGCCGTAACCCGGTCGGGAGGCATCCCGGACACGAAACCCCGCCCCGTATTCATTCGCAGCGTGAGGCGACGAACGTCTCTGCTGGAAGGCGGTCTGGCAGGGTTTTCCGTTTGCTGCGGACGAGGAACGTATGTACGAAGCATCATACGTGATATGGGGAACATTCTTGAATGCGGAGCACATGTGCTTCGTCTGAGAAGATCGTCTATCGGCTCGCTCCATGTCGACACGGCCGTAAGCCAGGAGGATTTCGAACATCTCTCTGCAGCGGATGTATCGAACCTTCTCTTACCTGTCGAATCCGTGCTTGATGCGTACACATGGTACGACATCACATCCGCTCAATCGGAAACGCTGCTTCAGGGGAAAAGCGTTCCGATTGCGTGCGTCCGCGCGTTCCGTTATGGCAGAATCCCCTCCGAGCGCGGCATTCTTCTCGCAACGCGCAACCACGTCGCTTTTTGCACGATGTCCTTGTCCGGAACGACGCTCCTTGCCGTTCCCGAAAGAAACATGACATCTGCCGGAGAAAGAGACGCATGATTCTTGCGCTTGGTGCTTTTGACGGATTCCATAAAGGGCATCAAAGCCTGTTTCAAACTGCGTCTGCGATGGCTCGTGAAAGAAACGAAGAGTGGGGCGTGTGCACCTTTTCTCCCCACCCGGGGCTTGTTTTGTTTCCTGCCGGCTGCAGACTGTTGTTCGACGAAAATGAAAAGCGAGTCCTTTTTCGATACCTTCACGTTCCGAACGTCGTACGGATTTCCTTCGATCTGGCTTTGGCCGCTCTTGATCCGCAGAGCTTTTTGAAACACCTTTTTTCTTTACGTCGAATTTCGGGACTTGTGGTTGGAGATAATTTTCATTTCGGCGCGGGAAAAACAGGAGATTCGAAACTCCTGCAGGAATCATGCGAGAAACAGGGTGTTTTCTTTCGTGTTCTTCCAAGAATTTTCATAAACGATCGTGTGGTGAGCAGTTCAGCTATTCGAAGGCTCGTTCACGGCGGCAACCTCGACGATGCGCGCGAATGGCTCGGATACCCTTTTTTTCTCCTTGGCGCCGTTGTCCGCGGCAACGGGCGAGGCCGGAAGCTCGGGTACCCGACCGCGAATATCTCGCTGCCTCACTGGAAGATCCTTCCCCCCGAGGGCGTTTATGCAGCGTATGCGCTGATACCGGGGACACAGGATGTTCACCTCTGCGCATTGAGCATAGGAGTAAATCCGACTTTCGACGATGTCGTCGAGCGACGCATTGAAGCACATATCATTGAATGCGATGACAACTTCTACGGAAAGGAAATTCTCGTGGTTCCTTTCAGACATCTTCGCGGTTCCGTTCGTTTTTCAGGTCCTGACGACTTGAAAAAACAGATCGGAAGCGATATCGAAAATGTATCTCGATTCAGAGCGACACAGCATGAGGAAAATCCGTATCTCGCGTTTATCGCGAATCTTTCGGGAGCGTTCGGAATGGGCGCGCATATTTCGTCGGATGAAGAATCGATTGCCTACGACGCTATCTCCGGTTCTTTCATCCGACAGAGCCTAAAATAATGGCAAACTGTGCATTCCGTTTGAAAACGGGGGAGAGAAACACATCGGGCTTCTTTTTAAGCGACGGCTCAGGTCGAATTTTCGGTCGAAAGATACGTGTCGAGCGACCACGCCGAACCTACTGAAAACACCTTCAAAGCTTGACACCGACTCGAAAGCCGTGTAATGTTTCGAACGTCTTTCCGCGGGCCTGTAGCTCAGAGGATAGAGCGACGGCCTCCTAAGCCGTAGGTCGCCAGTTCGAATCTGGCCAGGCTCGCCATTTTCCGCGGACTCATTCGATTTGTCGGTGAAAAAACGCTTCTTCCTTTGGCTGTTTCTTGTCGTGTTTTTGGGCGTTTTTTTCGATTGCCGGCAAAGAAAGCCGGAACAGTAAATTTTTACGGAAATCAGCCGTCCTGCTTCTGCAGGACGGCATTTTTCCTATTCGAGAAAGGCGGGGTATCATGGCGGACGATTTCAAAAAAACGTTAAACCTTCCGGAAACATCTTTCCCGATGAAAGCGAACCTTGCGAAACGAGAACCGGACTTTCTTGCATTCTGGAAAGAGAACGAAATATATGAAAAAATGGTTTCACAAAGAAAAGGGAACCCTCCGTACATTCTTCACGACGGTCCTCCCTATGCTAACGGTAACATTCATATTGGAACCGCTTTCAACAAAATCCTGAAAGACCTGTTTCCAAAATACAAAACGCTCAGAGGGTATTATTCTCCGTATGTGCCCGGGTGGGACACGCATGGTTTGCCCATTGAGCTTCACGTTCTGAAATCGGAAGGGCTCTCGAAAGACGATGTGGATCCCGTCGAACTTCGAAAACAATGCACCGAGTATGCCTTGAAATATCGCGATATCCAGCGCGATGAATTCATCCGCCTCGGCGTATTCGGGGATTGGGAAAACCCGTACATGACACTCTTCCCCGAATATGAAGCCGCTCAGCTCGGCGCGTTCGCCGATATGGTGGAAAAGGGACTCGTCTACAGAGGCGAAAAACCGGTGTTCTGGTGCATCGATTGTCAGACCGCGCTGGCCGCAGCCGAAATCGAGTACTGGGACGAGAAATCCCCCTCCGTGTATGTTTCGTATTCCATCCCCGCAGCTGCGGAACGTTTCCCGCAACTTCAAAACGAAGACGTAAACGTCATTGTCTGGACGACAACGCCTTGGACGCTCCCCGCCAGTATGGCGGTCGCGGTAGGGCCGGGATATGAGTACGTTTTCGCCAGGTCGGGAAAACACGTGTTTCTCTTCGCGAAAAATCTTGCGCATGCTTTGTCTCACGCGACAGGGCTGGACCTTTCGGATATCGTCCTCTCCGTCAAGGGAAGCGAACTGGAGGGGCTGCAGGCCGTCCATCCTTTTTATGAAGAACGCAAGACCCCGATCGTCCTGGCGGATTACGTGGAACTCGATTCCGGAACGGGATGCGTTCATACTGCTCCGGGGCACGGCGTCGAAGATTACGAGACGGGCATCCGGTACGGGATAGACGTCTATAATCCCGTCGACGATTCGGGCAGATTCGTTCCCGAAACGCCGCTTGTCGGAGGACTTTCCCTTGACGACGGCGCAAAAAGGGTTCTGGATACGCTGCGCTCGAACGGCAGGCTTCTCGGCATGGCGTCTATCAATCACTCATACCCTCACTGCTGGAGATGCAAGAAGCCGGTAATCTTCAGATCCACGAAGCAATGGTTCGTGAAGGTTTCGGACTTTCGTCAAAAAGCTCTGTCCGCAATCGATAACGACGTAACATGGGTTCCGGAATGGGGTAAAGACAGAATCTACAACATGGTTCGTGACCGATCGGACTGGTGTATCAGTCGCCAGAGGGTCTGGGGCATTCCTATCCCGTCCTTTACCTGCCCGGATTGCGGCGCCTCCGTTCTCACACCGGATCGGATTCGCCGCGTACAGGAAAACGTCCGTCGGCAGGGGAGTTCGATCTGGTGGAAAGAGACGCCGGAATACCTGCTCGGAGATCTGGCGTACTGTCCGGAATGCAACGGGAAACACCTGCAGAAAAACACGGATATTATGGATGTCTGGTTCGATTCGGGCGTTAGTCACATAGCGGTCCTCGAGACCCGGAAAGAACTTCATTGGCCCGCTGAACTTTATCTTGAGGGAAGCGACCAGCACCGTGGATGGTTCCAGACGTCTCTCCTGACATCAATCGCGACGCGCGACGCTCCGCCCTTCAGGAGTGTGCTGACGCACGGATTCATTGTCGATGGAGAAGGACGCAAAATGTCCAAATCCGTCGGAAATGTCGTCCGCCCGCAGGAAGTCATCGACAGATACGGAGCTGATATATTGCGGCTCTGGGTAGCTTCGACCGACTACAGGGGCGATATCCGCATATCCGAAACGATCCTTTCCAATCTGGCGGAGTCGTATCGTCGCATTCGAAACACCGCACGATTCCTTCTCGGCAATCTGTGCCGGTTCGACCCGAAAAAGGATTCCGTTCCGTATGCCAACATGCCGGAGATGGATCGCTGGCTTCTGTCTCGATTGGCGCAACTCATCGAAAAGGTGGGAGTCGCCTATGACAATGCCGAATTCCATGTCCCGACCTTCCTGATCCATCAATTCTGCGTCAACGAACTGAGTTCCTTTTTCCTGGATGCGAGCAAGGACAGATTATACGCGGAAAAAGAAGCGTCGCTCACGAGAAGAAGCTGCCAGACCGTTATGTGGAACGTTCTGAAGAACGTCACAACGATGCTCTCACCCGTGCTCAGCTTCACGACCGAGGAGATCTGGCAGGCAATGCGCTCGATTGACGGAGCCCTGTGCCAAAGCGTCTTCCTTTCCGATTGGCCGGTCGCCGACCCGAAATGGGAGGACACGTCCCTCTCCGCACCTTGGGAACAGGTCCTTCTGCTTCGTGGAGCGATGAGCAAGGCGCTCGAAAAAGTCCGCGTCGAAGGGAAGATAGGTCATTCTCTCGAAGCGACGATCATTGCCGAAAAAGGCAAATTCAAGGAAATCGCGGAGCGTTTTTCCGACGAGGATTGGGCGATGTTCCTTATCACTTCCGGATTCCGTTGGGTCGAAACCCTTCCGGACAAGACATCTGCCGTTGTCGACGAAGAAACCGGACTGACGCTTCTCGTCGAAAGGACGACGGGGCATAAATGTCCCCGTTGCTGGAAATACAGCGGCGAGATCGACGAAAACGGCCTTTGCATGCGGTGTTCGTCAGTCCTTGCACAATAATGAAGAAGGATTCCTCTTTTTTCCCGGAAGAGGAGTTTGACGGGAGCGGAGGGGATTCTCTCTCCCTCCCGTTTCTTTCGAGCGGCGACAACATCATTGGCGGAGATATCGTCGTCCATGATGCGGAAAACGAAAGAATAGACCTCTATCTCTCACGTGTCCTCGGGTTCTCAAGAAACTTCGTGCAGAACTTGTTACGAAACGGAAATGTTCGGGTCAACGGTACGAATGTCGTCAAGCAATCCGCAAGAGTTTTTGCGGAAATGAAGATCTCCGTCACCATTCCGCCGCCGCGTTCATCCGACATAACTCCTGAAGACGTCCCGTTCGATGTCCTTTTTGAGGACGACCATTTACTCGTCATAGCCAAGCCGTCCGGCGTCGTCGTTCATCCGGCCCCGGGCAACTGGACGGGAACGCTTGTGCATGGGCTTCTGCATCGTTATCCCGACATCGGAAACATTGGCAACGTCCTGCGGCCTGGAATCGTACACAGGCTCGATGGTGCGACATCGGGCCTTCTCGTAGTCGCACGTTCGCAGACCGTCTTGGTTCAATTGCAGGAGCAATTCAAGGCGCGAAGCGTTGAAAAGGAATACCTTGCTGTCGTCCACGGAACGCCGGAGAGACAATCGGGGACAATTGATCTTCCGATAGGCAGAGATCCCGTTCATCGGATCTGCATGGCTGTAACGAATGACGGGAAACCCTCACGAACACAATTTCGCGTCCTGTGGAACCGGGGGAAAATTTCACTTCTGCGTGTCGCGATCCATTCCGGACGAACGCATCAGATACGTGTCCACATGAAGACAATCGGCCACCCTGTCGTCGGAGATGAACTGTATTGCAGCGAAACACTCCTCAGGAAAAAACATACGAGACTCTTGCTGCACGCATGGAGACTTTCCTTTGAACACCCGGCTACAAAAGAACGGATGTCTTTTCTGCGCCCGCTTCCGGAGGATTTTATCGCAGATCTCCAAGAACTTCTTTCCAGTAAAGGGGACTCGTGAGAACCGTCCGTTCATTTCTGTAGCGAACATGCGCTATTGTTCCGGGTATCGGGCGAACGTACTTTCTCTCCGTAACAATGACCTGAACCGGACCCGAAGCCTTCGCTTTACTGTAGTACGCCGCAAGACTTGCAGCTATTCGGATCGCCTCTTCTCCTTCTCCGACCGGAAGACCGCGCAACATGACATGGGATCCCGGCACGTCGCGCGCATGGAGCCACAGGTCCGACGAAATCCCTTCAGTAAATGTGACAGATCTGTTCCCTAACGCCGAAAGACCTACCGAGATCCGGGTTCCGGCGTATTCGATTCGTCTGACGGCGGGCGTTTCTTTCGTTTTCTTTCGTTTCTGTTTCCCGTGGGCTCCCGACTTCGGCGAAAGCCACGATCGCAGATCCTGGAGCGCCATCTCCAATAGCTGCGAAGAATCAATTGTATCAAGAAGCGCAAGTTGCTCGTCCAGCTCGTACAGGCTTTCACGAATGTCATCAATCGACTGTGCGACGCGCGCGGGATCGCCTTTCGCGCGCGCGTATCGAGCGTAGTAGTCCGAAGCGTTCTCCTGCGGTGATTTCATCGGATCGAGCGGAATCGAAAGCCTCGTCTCAGCGCCGTTTTCGTCCCAATACGGAACGTGAGCAACGTCCATCCCTTTGTGAAGCAGCTGCATATTCGCGAGAATCGCGTCTCCGGACCTCTTGAATCCTGGAGCGTCCCGGACGAGTTCTTCCCGGTGGATCATCCCGTCAAGAACACGTTGTTTTCGATGCTTTTCCCGATCCAACAGAGCGCGAATCTGTTTCGTCACTCTGTTCAGGATGCACTTTTCTATCGGAGCACACAGAAACGGGAATGAGGCATCGAGCGCATCGAGTCCCTGAACAGGGGCGGCGTCTTTCAAAAGAACAGGGAAGGATACGAGCTTTCCGCCGGAATTCTGAAGAATCAACGACGGTTCCTGTCCGGAGTATGTATCTCGAAACGCCCGTGACCACTCGTCGGGTGTTCTCGAGTCCCATTCCCTGATGACCGCGACGCGCAGAGCCTTGCCGAAGCCCGCAAGCCTTTCGACCTTCTCGGGTGAGAGCATTCCGTCGACATTGTCTCCCTCGCGCACAGGAGGCGGGGGAGCATAGACAAAAGACGGGAAGATCGTTCGATCTCTGGTCCCTGGAGATAATATCTTGGCCGCGTCGATAATGACGCTGCGCTCGTCGCAAAGGACGAGATTCGCGAAGCGATCGAGCGATTCGAAGAAGATCGAATACGAACGAATGAATCCCGCTCCGAGCGTCTTCTCGAAACGAAGATGCAGAACGCGATCTTTGCCTATCTGGTTAACGTCTCGAAGTCGGGCGCCGGAAATATGAGCTTTGAAGGATTCCTGAAGAGAGAGTCTTTTCTTTTCGCGCATGAACGGTTTCAAGGACTTTTCGTCCATGCAACAACAGCCTGAGCCTTCGGAAGACCAGCTGAAAAACAACCATTCATCCGAGCTGAACCGCACAGCAAGCCAGTCTACGCCTGTTTCAACCTTCGTGCTCTGCCTGTCGCAAAAACGCTTTCTGATCGCCAATTCCCACGCATGAACGAGTTCCGGACCGAACTTCAAAGCGCACACCTCTTTCCATGATTGCATTGTAGGCTGCAGCCTCGAACCACAGCCAGAAAAGACGATAAACCCCGCTGGAACCGCTCAGGGAGC
>ERZ1645192.652-NODE-652-length-28974-cov-11.884989_pt1 | contig 28974 bp, 25 predicted proteins | sample MGYA00575354_ERZ1645192 | MGnify/ENA primary metagenome ERZ1645192 (study PRJEB40844, sample SAMN11349763) | freshwater sediment metagenome | isolation source: river sediment | host: Sediment | place: India: Faizupur Khadar , New Delhi | collected 2017-02-21 ... | reverse complement strand
TTGTTTCGTTGATCGTGCGCATCTCACCGTTGACACTGTAGCGAATTCCCAGGGGAAAGAAGGTCAGGTAATTGTGAATCCACTCATGGGCAATGGTTTCAGTGAGCCAATTGAGGTTCGTGGTACGCATAACCATCGTGGGATATGCCCCAATCCCGCCAACGGGCTCAACCAACGCCGAAAGGTTATAGTCCTGGAAAATGCCCGTTTCAATCGCGTCTTTTTCAACCGCGTCCAGCCCGGCATTGAGGCTGATGCTTAGCACGGTTTTGATCTCAGAACGGGGTGAAATGATCAGGTTTAGCGGCAGTTCAGAAACCTGATATTCCACCGGTGGCAGAATCTGCCCGCCAACCCCAAAACCAGCTTTTACCAGAGTGATCTCAGTTTGATTCTGCAGCACGGCTTCAGCCAGCTTCGAAAGCCGGCTCTGCTCCGCCTTTTTGGCGTCCAGCTCGGCTTTGGCTGCCTCGATTAACGATTCCCGTTCAGTCGAAGTGTCGTTCTGGGCGGTGAGCAGGTCCCGCTCCAGATTGACCACCTTTTGGGTCTCTTCCAGCCAGGTTTCAACAACCACCGCTTGCTGATCATTGTCAAGAAACCGTTCCAGCTTAAGCGCCGAGCTGACAGATTTGTTGAATATCGCCCCAATTTCCCATTCCACAAAATCGAATTCGGCAGCTCGCGTATATTTTCGCAAGCCGTCGAGGGGGTTCGATGATTCAACCGACGCACCCCCGACTAACAGCACAATCGCAGTCAGAACAACAAGGAACCTCAGCCAATTTGCCAACCGTTCCAGAGATTTGTCTTCCATCATGGCGTGATTTTATCACCAGCGACACATGAGCATTCAAGCGGCATGGCGCCGCCTCATCATGAGAACCTTAGATAATCTGTTACGTAACCCCCTCGTTTTAGGTAAAATGTGAAACAGATTGCTGTTCATTGAAGGCAGCCGTCAGAATTGTGAGCTAACGCATGAAAAGTACAACGAAAACCGTGTTGATAATTGCAGCCCTGCTGGTTCTCTGCCTGGCATGTTTGTGTCTGTTGATTGCCGGAGGGGCTTATATTTTTTCGAGCAATTTTCTCTCCTCGTCAACCTCCTTTTGGGAGACTCCCATCATCCTCAACGATGAAACCCCCACCCCGTTTGTGAACCCCGGAACCCTCACCCCGTTTGTGGACCCCGGAATCCAGATACTGGACCCGACCCAACTTGAACAAGCTTCCGAAACTCTGAGGGAGCTCAACGAAAGCACAGTGCCGATCAATGACCCGATCGACCTGGCTGCCAGGTTAGGCGGAAAACTCAACGTGCCGAATGTGCTGATCGATACCGAAGCCCCCTATGAAGTCGGAGCTCAAAAAAGCTTTTGGGCAACCAACACCGACACAAACGAAAATTTCAAGGTCCAGGCTACCTTGCGTTACGTCGGCGACAACATCTATTTCTGGATTGAGAACAGCGTTCGCTACAACCAATCCGACCTGATACCCCTGGCGGAAACTTTTGACAAGGAAATTATTCCAACCGACCGCGAGTTTTTCGGTGAGGAATGGAACCCTGGCGTGGACGGCGATCCAAGGTTTTACGTGCTCTACGCCGGCAACCTCGGCATGAACCTCGCTGGCTATTACTCTTCCGCGGATGAGCTACATCCCGACGCGCATCCATATTCAAACGCCCACGAGATGTTCCTGATCAACTCGGATACCGTGGACTTGAGGGACAATTACATTTACGGTACGATGGCGCATGAATTCCAGCATATGATCCACTGGTACCAGGACCGGAACGAAGAAACCTGGGTCAATGAAGGCTTTTCGATGCTCGCGGAACACGTGAACAATTACGACGCCGGCGGTTTTGACTGGGAATACATGGACAACACCGACATGCAGCTCAATGATTGGGGCGGCGATGTTGGAGATAACGGTCCCCACTACGGCGCGAGCTACATTTTCTTCGTCTATTTCCTCGACCGCTTCGGCGATGACGCAACCAAAGCCCTTGTCCGGCATGACGAAAACGGCTTCACTGGAATTGAAAAGGTCATGGAAGAACTCGACCTGGTCAATCCAACCACCGAAAAACCATACACCGCCAACGAGTTCTTCGCTGACTGGGCTGTGGCAAACCTGCTGCAGGATACCAGCATCGAAAACGGTCGTTACGGCTACCTGAGCTACAGCCCCACCTACGTGGATATGGAAAAATCCGTCATGGCTTGCCCAACAAAGTTAAACGGCGATGTTTACCAATATGGCGTGGATTACATCGAGATCGACTGCGGCAGCCTCGACAGCATCCAAATCACCGCCTCCGAGGCAGTTCGGCTCTTGCCCTTCAACGCCCCGAGTTCGGGCGATTATTTCATCTGGTCAAACGTGGGCGATGAATCGAACAGTCACCTTTCGCAAACCTTTGACCTCAGCCAGGTTTCAGGCGAAGCTGCCCTGACTTTCAAAACCTGGTTTGACATTGAAGAAGATTACGATTATATCTACATCAGCGCCAGCACCGACGGTCAGACCTGGCGGATTCTGGATTCAGAAAACTGCACCTCCGATAACCCCTCCGGCAACAGCTACGGCTGCGGTTGGAACGGCACAACTACAGGCTGGATCGACGAAAAAGTGGACCTCTCGGACTACGTCGGGCAAACGGTAACGCTCCGCTTTGATTACGTGACTGATGCCGCTGTTAACGGCAAGGGTATGGCAATTGACGACCTCGCGATCGACGCGATCGGCTATTCCACCGATCTGGAAACCGATCTGGGTGGATGGACTGCTGAGGGCTTCGTTCGCGTTCAGAACCACCTGCCCCAGACGATGAACCTCACCATTGTTACCTACACGAACAACGGAATCTCGGTTGACCACCGCAGCTTCCAGGGAGATCTCGTCATCCCGGCTTCTGAATTGCCTTCTGATTCCATCGAAAAGATCGTACTGATTATCTCTGGCACAACCCCCTTCACCCGGGAAAAAGCAACTTACTCAATCGATATCCGATAACGGACACAACGCACAAAAAACAGAGGCTGAAAAAAAAATCAGCCTCTGTTTCGTTATTGTTGGTTTACATGCTTCCGACAGCGTCCACCAAATCGTCGTAAATGGTGAAGTAGGGCAGGATGCCGATCAGGTCCATCGACTCACGCACGTTTTGATTCAAACCAACCAGGGTAAGGTTGCCGCGTCCGCGTTTTTTGAGCTCTTTTTGGATGCGGATGATGGACCACCAACCAGCACTCGAGACAAATTCAATGTCACTCATGTCGATGATGATCGCCTTGTTTTTTTCAAGCAACTCGGTCAGAATCCGTTCGATGTCAGGAGCAACAGCACTATCGATACGACCCAACCCTTTAACTACAAACGCGCGTTTATACTCAGTTACCTTGAAATCCATAATCACCTCTTCTGCTAATTGCTTGTAGAAGATTATAACAGAATACGGGGGGATTCTGGTTTGTTGTCGTAACTTTGTCATGTATAATGGGTGGCTATGCGTTACCACATCTGGACAGAAGGCTGTCAAATGAATGTCGCCGATTCAAGCCGCCTCTCTCGGGCTCTTGAATCGCTTGGGCTGAGTGCCGCCTTGGACGCGAGCCAGGCGGATCTCATCATCCTAAACACCTGCGTGGTGCGCCAAAGCGCTGAAGATCGCGCTTTGGGTCGCCTCAACTCACTCCGCCCCCTAAAAGCTACCAACCCCAACCTGATAATTGGTCTGATGGGCTGTCTCATCGGTATCCACGGCAACAACGCCCTCGAAAAACGTTTTCCATGGGTGGATGTCTTTGCCGCTCCATCCGACCCCGAGCCATTCCTGCGTTTTCTTGAGGACCGTCTGCAGCAAGACGGTTCGGAAGCCTGGCGCAGGCAGGTGGATGAGGTTCTGGATGACGAGTTCGGTCTTGAACTCAAAGGCGACCATACCGTCTCAGAAAATCTGCCGATCGTGCTCGGCTGTTCCCACGCCTGCACCTACTGCGTCATCCCCAGCAAACGGGGCAAAGAACGCAGCCGCGATCCACAAAGAATCCTGCGCGAAGCCCAAAGCCTTGTCGGCGGCGGCGCCAAAGAATTGGTGTTACTCGGGCAGATCGTTGACCGCTTCGGTCTCGACCTCGAAGGCAAGTATCACCTGCCCCAGCTGCTCGCGGACCTCTCGGAAATCCCAAACCTTCGCCGACTGCGGTTTTTAACCTCCCACCCGAATTGGATGAGCCTCGAACTGATTGACGCGGTGGCAGCCCTGCCCAAGGTCATGCCGCATATCGAAGTGCCGCTCCAGGCCGGCGATGACGATGTGCTCCAAATGATGCGCCGCGGCTACACGAATAGCCAATACCGGGATCTTGTCTCCCAAATCCGCGACCGCGTCCCCGGGGTGTCGATCGGCACAGATATTATCGTCGGCTTTCCCGGCGAAAGTGAAGCAGCTTTCATGCATACCTACGACACGCTTGCCGACCTAAAACTGGATGTTGCCCATCTGGCTCGCTACTCACCCCGCCCCGGAACCTACTCCACCCGCTACCTGCCGGACGATGTTCCAGCGGATGAGAAAATGCGCCGCTTCAGAGCGCTCGAAGACCTCCAAAAAGAGGTTGTCGGCAACCTCAATGCGGCATATCAGGGAAAAACCCTTCCGGTTCTTTTTGAGGGTAAGTCAAAAAACCGTTGGCGCGGCAGAACCCCCACCAACAGGCTGGTTTTTGTCGAAACCGAGCAGGACCTTTTAGGTCAGGAGCGTGACGTGCGGATCAATTGGACCGGTCCGTGGTCACTGCTTGGGGATTTGCTCGATTAGAGCCTTTCTCCTCGGCAGGTTGGCTTTCCCTCGTTAGACGGTCTTGTTCTCATACTGGCAAAGGTGCCGTATCGGACAAATAGGGCATTTCGGCTTGCGTGCCTGGCAAATTTCCCGCCCCAAATCGATCAGGTTCAAATGCAACGTGCCATAATCCGCCGGGTCAGCAATCTGCTCCATGTAAGCATGCGTCTTTGTGATATCCAGTTCAGCCGGGCGTAAGCCAATCCGCCCGGTTACACGATAAACATGCGTGTCCACCGGAAAGGCAGGCATCCCCAACGCGAAAACCATCACGATCGCGGCTGTTTTGGGTCCCACACCGCGCAGCCCAACAAGCCATTTGCGTGCTGTTTCCGCGTCGGTCCCCCGCAACCAGTCCAGGTCTATTTCGCCTCGTTCGGCGGTAATATCGCGCAGCGCCGCCTGGATGTTGGGACCTTTTTGGTTTGCCAAACCAGCAATCCGGATCACATATTCCAGCTCGCCAGGGTCCGCGTCCCGCACATCCTCCCAGCTTGGATAGCGGGTTTTCAATGCCTGGAAGGCTTTATCTCGGTTGATATCGTTCGTGTTCTGCGAAAGAATCGTGCAAACCAGTTCATCAACAGCCGGCAGCTCCAAATGCCAGGTTGGCGTCCCAAAAGTATTCCGCAGGATATCCCGCACCTGGATCAGGCGCTGCCGGTGTTCCTGTGTTTGATCCATGCCCGCTACCAGGTTTTAGAGATCTCGATCGGACGCGTCATGCGGATTTCGCCGATCTCAAGACCTCGCCAGTTCCTTAAGACAGGCGTGTTAAAGTCGCGGAAAGCTTCGCTCTCCATCTCATTTTCAAAACCGAGCGCTTTCAAGAGAGAAACCACAATCGCGTACGTCGCGCGGCGGTTTGGATCTCCATCGCTGATCTTAAACGCCACCCCAATTCCAGGCGAGTTTTTACCGCAGGCTCCGGGCATGAGGCTGAGCATCTGATACCCTTCGGCGCCTCCCTTTACTGCAGCTTTCCCATCCATAACACGCATCAGCACGCTGTCTAACCCGCCGGGTCCTGCCACCATTTCCGGAAAAGCCATCATGGCACGCGTGATACTTCTGCAGGCGTTCGCGCGCGTTTCCTCAATCCCCAAAGGGTCAGCCAGGCGTGCCATCGCCAGCGCATAGTTATAAAGAGGCATCGCAAAAACCGGCGCGCTGCAGCCGTCAATCCCGATCGGCATATCCTCGGGCTTTACATCGCACATCCGCGCAACGGTTTCAAGGATTCGCTGTTGCAGCGGATTGTCCATCGAAAGATAATCATCCTTGGAATAATCATGCAAGGTTGCCTGGGCGAGCATGCCGCTGTGCTTGCCAGAGCAGTTGTGGCGGTACGGCGTTGGCTGTTCGCCCCGCTGCTGCATGGCAAGAGCGGTCGGCTTATCAGAAGGCATATGCACACCGCATTGAAGGTCTGTCTCTTTCAATCCAACCTTGGCGTGAATCGAGCGCAGCACGCGGACATGTTCATCAGTCCCATGGTGCGAGGCGCAAAGGATCGCGAGCTCTTCGTCGGTCATGCCAAAATGTTCAGGACCACCATCCTCAACAAACGGAAGCACCTGCAGCGGTTTCATCGAGCTGCGTGGAAAAGTGAGCAGGTTCGGATCTCCGAGAGAAGCCAGCAGGCGCCCGGACGAATCGACCATCGCCAACGCCCCAAAATGGATACATTCCACGATCCCGCCCCTCGTCAACGCAACTACCGCTTCATAACCTGCCTGATTTTCTGCCATGTCTCTGCCTGTCTTTTCCTTTCTCTATGCCTGATTCAATTCGAAATAAGTTGTCAACCCCCAGCGCAGGCGATTGAAAAACAATTCGCTCTCAGCCGGAGAATACTCAATGCGTTTTAAAATGCGTGGAATCAACTCGAGATACGTGTCGAGGTCGGCATTTTTTTCCTTTAAGGCGGCAATCGAATTTTGGATGAATGTCATCGTCCTGCCCATTGCCCTAACCTCGTCCTGGGTTATCAACCCAGCCCGTGAAGACACAATCTGATAACCTTTATATGCCCTTGAAGCCAAAATTTTCATATCCATCACCCATGCGGCAGGGTTGGAATACGCCAGGAACGGCGGTTGGTTCACCATAACGCTATCACCGACGAAAATCACCTTTTCTTGCGGCAAAATTGCCCATATTCCCGCCAGATTGGAACCAAAATGATGCTCCAGCCTGACCTCCAACCCGCCCAAAAAAAGGTTCATATTCTGATCAAAGCTGATTTCAGGAGCGAATGGACGGCTGGCGGAGCCGGTCATTTCATGTCCGTCGCCCGAACCAATCAGCTCCTCCTGGAGCTTCACCGCCTGTTGGCGGGGTTTCGCAGGCAAAAGAAAATCGGATTGGGAAACGACAACGCAATCACACCCCTTGGCGCTTAACGTTCGGTCATATTGGGTGTCCAGTAGAACCACAAATTTGGCATCAGACTTAACAGTCCGGCTGCCCCAGTTTTTCGGCTCATCGGCGCGGTACGGAGAATCGATCAGAATAGATCCGTCCGTGGTCTGAAGAATACCCGTAAATAAGCCTAACGCGTTTTGCTGGATCGAGACATTGGGGGTTAATTCCTGCATAAGGACTCCTTTTCTAACTGGCGTTGATTATAGCCAAAGTCAGAGAGAATCGCCAACAGATGTCAGGTTAAGGCAGGCATTTCGGAGCTTCAGACTTGCCGACTTTCTTTGCGTTTAACTCGAAACCGAGATAAGGCGTGGGGTCGAGGGTATCGGCAATTTTTAGCTCATTAAGGTACTTTCCGTTCCCATCATCCTTGACGATCGAAAAATGCAGATGTACACCCACAGGATTATCCGGATTTCCGGAGTAATTACCCTGGTAGCCGATCAGGTCCCCAGCCGACACCGGCTTTTCCTGAGTCCCCGGCGGGAAGGCACTTACAATGAAGGAGTTCCCCTGAGGGTCTGCCATATGCGTCATGTAGAGCCAGATCTGCCTCTCCGGGTTTAGCGGGTCCTGCGGCACGCGGATGATCACGCTGGAACGCCAACCCTCCTCGCGGGTCAGAAAACCGTCATAAGGCGCGTAAATTGGCGTCTTGCCCGCTTCTTCTCCACCAAACACGTCAATCCCTTGGTGCCGGTTGAACAATTTAAACGAATCTCCCCAGGTGTAGCCAATAAACCCCCTGCTCGGCATCAAAAAAGGCGCATCGCCACACTGTGTCAGAGCCTCTTCCTCGTATTCAGCATATTTTTCCGGGTTTCGCAGGTAATTGACCACCATCACGTTCCGTCCGCCCAAATACGTCTTCCCAACCAGGTACAAGCCCGCGAGTCCGACCATGCCGGCTGCCAGAAAAACCAACAGACGGGTTTTTCTTGATTTTTCGTTCATTTTTGTTGCAGTTTTTTCTTTCATAACGGCTGATTATAATGGCGTTTTAGAATCAGCTCTTTCAAACCAGACCCCATCAGTCGCGTTCAAAATGCCATTGGCTAAAAGATACCTGGGGGTTGTGGGGTGGTGCCTAATCTGCCCTCAAGAGGAGAAGCACCCTTATGAAATGACTCTTGGTCACACATGTTTGAAACAAATCCTAAACAATGTATTGAAAATTCATCTCAATTTGCGTAAAATCCTAATTGGAACAAATCAATTGTATTCGTCGTCTTGTCTTAAACAAACATAGTGAATCAAGTAAAGGAGTGAAAATGAACAAGAAACGCATCTTTATGGTCGCGATACTGTTGGCGCTGATCATTCCCGCGTTTGTGGGAGTGGGTAAAGTTGAGGCGTCTTATCCAAGTTTTACAATTTCCGCTGTAACGAAGGATGTGTCCGTCACAATTCTGACACAGGACATGCCCAAAAACCTCGATTGGAAACTCCTGATGGGTGAATACAACACCCGCGGCGAGAAAGGAATCGAGGTCGCAACCTTCAATTCCGGAGCCGGCGGCTCAATGTCCGCCACCTTCAACATCCCCGACGCGTTAAAAGGTCGGGCAATGATTTCGATCCGCATCGAAAGCCTGACTGGCGGATACTACTACTACAATTGGTTCTGGAACGATAAAGATAACGGCACCTGGCCCGGCGGAGCTCCTCCGGTAAGCACCCCGGCACCCCAGCCTGTAACCAGTCCAATCATCATGATCAAGTCGGTGGATGCCGGCAAGACCGTAACCATCACCGCAACAAACTTCCCGAAAAACGTTGAGTTTGTAGCACTGATGAACAAGATGTGGACTCTTGGCGTCAACGGCACCGAAGTCGGCAAGCTGACTTCCAGTGATACCGGCGCGTTCGAAGCTACTTTTGAAATCCCCGCCGAACTAAAAGCTGACCAACGCGTTGCCATTCGCCTTCAAAGCCTGACCGGCGGCTATTTTGCCTACAATTGGTTCTGGAACGTAACCGCCACCGCTGAGCCAACCCCCCAACCCGCCCCAACCGACACGCCCGTCCCGGTGGTGAAGTATCCGTATTTCAATATTGTTGCCGTCCTTAAAGACAGCACCGTCTCTGTGGAAGGCGATAACTTCCCCGCCAACACAGACTTCACCGTCCTGATGGGAAAAATGTGGACGATGGGCATCAACGGCATCGAAGTTGGAACGTTCAACAGCGGCGAAGGCGGCAAGTTGGCAGCCACATTCAACGTCCCGCCTGAGATGGCAGGGCAGAGCCGGATTGCCGTCCGCCTGCAAGCCAAAACCGGAGGCTGGTTTGCTTACAACTGGTTCTGGAACAACACCGTCGGCAATTAGAAACTGTCTGTTTATAGCAATTGGACCGGCTTTTCGCCGGTCCTTTTTTTCTCTTTTTCAAACATTGTGGTATGATTTTTGCGCATATGAACAACAAAATCACCATCATCGAAGGCCCCACGCCGGTGTTTGAACACCTCTCAGGCGACTCTGACCATTCCCATGAACCCAGTTGGGCTATTGGCATCCTGGAAGGTCCCTTCCTCTATGACACCTCTCTGACCACGCTGCGCACCTTTGACAGCGCAAAATTGCTGGACCGCTGCAAAGCAACCTGGGCAGCCCGGCAAACCATGTATCTGGAATACAAAGACGAAATCGGCTTACGCAAAGAAGATCCAATCATCGCCGCCCGGGCAATGACCGTGGAAGAAGGCGACATGCTGCTTCTGTGGGTCCGGCGCAATCTTAGCGCCCGCGAGGACGATGAATACATCGACTTCAGCGATTTGGACGAATAGCCCACCAACCGTTTTATCCCTTAAACAAAAAAACCACTATAAAGGTGGTTTTTTTATGCCCCAGGAGGGAATCGAACCCCCAGCCTAGGCGTTAGGAGTGCCTCGCTCTGTCCATTGAGCCACTGGGGCGCGCAGAGATTATATCACTGCTAAGGCAAATAATCCCATGGGCTGACGGGTGCTCCGCCATAACGAATTTCAAAATGCAGGTGGGCACCGGTGGAATTGCCGGTTGAACCTGCCGTGCCAATCACGCTTCCCTGGAAAACGTTATCGCCGCAATTAACCGAGATGTTTTCGAGGTGCTCATACCAGGTTGTAAATCCGTTGCCGTGGTTAATCATCACAAAGTTGCCATAACCGCCGTTAAGCCAGCCGGCATAGACGACCGTCCCGCTATCCGCGGCGAACAGCGCCGAGCCAATTCCCGCGCCGATATCAATACCGTTATGCCCTGGACCATAATTGTTGCCGGAAATCATATGCACAGCGGAAGGCCAGATAAAATAGCCGCTGCCCATCAGCCCCACCCCAGCAACTGAACAAGCGCCAGGTCCAGCAAAACCGCTGATAAGATTGCCGCTGTCATCGGTTGTTGGAAGGGCGAAGGAGATATTGATCAGTTCCCGGTTCCCCCCCGGCACCATCACCACAGTCCCCGGTGCAATCTCCGGGTTCGAAAGGTCAAGGTTATTCCCAATAAAGAGCAAAATATCCTGTATATCCGCGCCGTAACGGGAGGCGACAGAGCTGATCGTGTCGCGGGTGCGCCAGGAATGCAAAATACCATTCGTAGGTGGGATGGTCAGAGTCTGGCCAGGCATCAGATTATCAGTTTGATCCTGCAGGATGTCATAGTTAGCGTACAATACAGATTCAACGCTCAGCCCAAACCGTTCCGAAATACCCCAAACTGAATCACCGCTTTGAACGGTATAGGTAATCGGAACTGTGCGTATCTCGTTAGAGATCTCGGTGTTCGGGTGTGAATCGCGCACAAGCCCACTCGCCTCTTCAGTCGGCGAAAAGGCAGGCAGCGATACTTCGAGCACAGCTGGGTTATCCGAAGGCAGGCTGCCTACATCCACACCGTTCTGGTATTGCGCCATCGATTCAGCAATTTCCGGCTGCCAGAACAAAAAAGAAACCAGCCCGGCACAAAGTGCCGCAGCCAAAAGCCAGCCAATTGCCCCCCATAAGCGTCCCGAATAAGGGGATGCCTTTGTATGATCTTGTTGTGTCATGAGCTTTCCACTAATCCTGCGGCGGATTTACATATCCGCCAGGTTCTCCAGGAACTCCGCGTTCGTCTTGGTTTTTTCCATTTTTTGCAGGATTGCCTCAGTGGCAACCGCGGTATCCATGCCTGCTCCCTGGGGAGGGCTGGAAACCATCTGCAGGTACATTCTACGCATCAACCAGACTCTTTGCAAGGTTTCAGGGCTCATAAGCAGGTCCTCACGCCGTGTGGACGACTTCTCAATATCAATAGCCGGGAAGATGCGGCGTTCCTGCAAACGGCGGGAAAGGATCATTTCCATGTTGCCGGTGCCCTTGAATTCCTCATAAACCACATCATCCAAACGTGAGCCGGTATCCACCAACGCCGTCGCGATGATCGTCAGGCTCCCGCCGTCCTCAAGGTTGCGGGCGGCGCCAAAGAAACGTTTGGGAGGATAAAGCGCCGAAGGATCCATACCGCCCGAAAGCGTTCGCCCAGAGGGGTTAACAACCATGTTGTAAGCCCGCGCCAGGCGCGTCAGGGAATCCATCAAAATCACGACATCCAACCCGTTTTCGACCAATCGTTTCGCGCGATCCAGAGAAATCTCCGCCATGCGGACGTGCGAATTGACCGGCTCGTCAAAGGTACTGGCAATCACTTCCGCGTCCACCGAGCGGTCCATATCCGTAACTTCTTCAGGGCGTTCGCCGATCAACGACATGATCTGGCGCACTTCGGGATTGGTGATGCTGATCGCGTTGGCAATATCCTTCAGGATTGTGGTCTTGCCGGCTTTTGGCGGCGAAACGATCATAGCGCGTTGACCGCCGCCGATCGGAGCCACGAGGTTTATCATTCTGGTAGCTAAGTTGAGCGGATTGTGCTCCAGGCTCAATAGCTTGTTGGGGAAGATAGGCGTAAGATTTTCAAATTTTGGCCGCTTGCGGGCTTCATCCGGAGTTAGTCCGTTGATCGATTCCACTTTAAGCAAGCCGTGATGGCGTTCAGATTCGCGCGGCGGTCTGACATGCCCAATCACAAGATCGCCAGATCGGAGTTCGTAACGGCGCAGTTGTGCCTGGGAGACGTAAACGTCTTCCGCCCCAATCCGATAGTTGGCACGCAAGAAACCAATCCCCTCGTTCATGATCTCAAGCACACCGCCTCGCATTTCGAGACCCTCAGCTTCCGCCAGGGATTGGGCGATCTTAACAATCAACCCCTCCCGCTTGAGCCTGTTTGAATTAGGAATATTAAGGTCCTGCGCGATTTTGGAAAGTTGCTTAACGGTTTTCTTTTCAAGTTCAAATATATCCATGTTTTATCACCACGATTTTTTCATGCTCCCGCCCTCTCAAAGCGCCTGGGCAAAACTTCAGGGACCGACAATTTCAACAGATTGATACAGCACAAATTCCATTAAATTATCAAGGATTGTAATAGAGGGATGCGGAGTTCTTAGTTTAGAAAGTTACAAGTTTAGATCGATTATATCATCTCTGACCATTTCCGCAAGCGAAAAATGCAGAAGTTTCGCGGATTTTGGGTTGTATCTCCCCACGCCTCTCCAGCGCTTTGGAGCTGCATGCTATAATTTGAATAGAAATCGAAAGGGACAGGATTGCGATGGCACGCACTACAACAACTGGTAAAACCAAAAACACCACCCCCACTAAAAAGAAAACCTCCACCTCAACCAGGACGTCGAGCCGTGCCCAAAAAACCCCCGCGAAGTCTGCCAGTTCCAAAACCAGCACAAAAAGCAAATCCCCAACTCCCCGCTCCAAAGCTTCATTACCCCTTCCCGAACCGCGCGAGCCGCTCTCAGCCGAACGCAAGATGGACATCGCCGGGATCGTTCTGATCGTGGTCGGGCTCCTGACCCTTCTGAGCCTCCTGACAACCAACTCAGGCGGTCTGACCCAAATCTGGACGAACCTGCTGCTGCGCTTGATTGGCTGGGGTGCTTACATCCTGCCGCTCTTGCTGCTCCTGATCGGAGCATGGTTCTTCCTTTCCAAAATCGACCGCGTTCCGGGAGTTACCACTGAAAGAGGGATCGGTCTGGGTCTGATTTTTTTCAACCTGCTTGCATGGTTCCAGCTTTTGGATGCCAGCTTCGGCGGCGTGTCCTCACCTTCCGGCGGCGGCATCCTCGGTTCCGCGATTTACCGTCCCTTGGAAAGCGGTCTGGGAAAGGCGGGTTCGGTAATCGTGCTGATCGCCTGGCTGCTCGTCGCGCTTGTGCTCCTGATCGACCTCTCAATGTCGAACCTGGTGAGTTGGCTCGCCGAGAAGCTAAAACACAACCATTCGCGGTTTGCGAAGTTCCTGCGCGAAAAAGCCGCGTCCCACCGCCAGGCGGCTGAAAGTTCCCGCGAACCCGAGCCCTTTTTAATACGGGAACCCTCCGGGCAGCAGCCGCTCCCGGTTGATTCTCAGGCAGTCGCTACAGTTGAAAGCACGGGGAACGCCGACCTGCCAGCCCCCGAAAAAACCTGGATTCTGCCTGAACCCGAAGATGTTCTCGATCCCGTCCGGGCTATCCCTGTTGACGAGGAATCAGATGAGGACAGAGCCCGCGTCATCGAAGAAACCCTGCGGTCCTTCAACGCCCCAGGCAAAGTCGTCGAAATCCGCCACGGTCCAACCGTCACCATGTTTGGCGTGGAACCGGAATATAACGAAACCCGCAATGGGCGGACGCGTGTTAGGGTCAACAATATCACCAGCCTCAACAATGACCTGGCAATGGCGCTCCAGGCTTCCCAAATCCGCATCCAGGCGCCGGTGCCTGGCAAAGGCTACGTCGGGATTGAGGTACCAAATTGGAAAACGAGCATGGTCACCTTGCTCGAGCTCGTCAACAGCCTGCCCTTCCAAAACCACAAATCACCTCTCAAATTCGCGTTGGGCAAAGATGTAACCGGAACACCAACCACGGTAGACCTGTCCGCCATGCCCCACCTGCTGATTGCCGGCACGACTGGCTCCGGCAAATCCGTCTGCGTCAACGCCATCCTAACCTGCTACCTGCTCAACCTCAACCCAGACCAGCTTCGTCTGCTGCTCGTGGACCCAAAAAGAGTTGAATTTTCCGTCTATAACAGCATCCCCCACCTGCTGACCGACGTGATCATGGAACCCGAAAAGGTTGTTGGCGCGCTCCAGTGGATGCTGCGTGAGATGGACCTGCGCTACCGCATTTTTGAAGGTGTCGGCGTGCGTAACCTCGAAGAGTACAACAACAGAGCTACTGTCGAAGGCGGCAAGAAACTGCCATACATCGTAGTGGTGATTGATGAGCTGGCGGATTTGATGAGCATGGCTCAGGAAGAGACCGAACGCTCTCTGATTCGCCTTGCGCAGTTGGCTCGCGCCACGGGCATCCACCTGATCGTCGCGACGCAGCGGCCTTCCGCGAATGTGATCACCGGTCTGATCAAGGCTAATTTCCCGGCTCGCATCGCCTTCACCGTCGCCTCAAACGTGGATAGCCGCGTCATTCTGGACCAACCCGGCGCGGAAAAGCTGCTTAACCGCGGTGATATGCTCTTCCAGGCGCCAGACTCACCGGCTCCGGTCCGCCTGCAAGGAGCTTATGTCTCGGAAGAGGAAGTCCTGCGCGTCGCGCGCTTCTGGCAGGCGCAGTCAACCATGAACGGAGCTCCCGAGCGTCCCGACAAAGCGCTCTATAGCAGCTTAAGCAACCTTCCCCTAACCCAGGAACCGCTTTGGAAGGAACTGGAGAAAGATCCCGATGAGGACCCCCTCACCCAGGAAGCCCTGCGCGTTATCCGCAAGGAAGGAAGGGCGTCTGTTTCCATGCTCCAGCGCAAACTCCGCATCGGCTACACACGCGCCTCGCGCCTGGTTGAAAAACTTGAAGAACAAGGTATTATTAGTGCAGCCCATCCCCAAACGGGCACGCGTGAAGTCCTCGACTGGGGCGATTACCCCCCACTAAAGGAAGACTAATTTATCTGGCAGCGTGATTTCACCGCAAACCGCAAGTTATTAATGATCCATGCGTAGAAATGGGTTGCAGGAATTTGATTATAGGTCTATAATTATTAATAATATCTTAATTCGGAGTTCATTCAATGTCAGACAACGACGCCATTAGTATGCAGGACCAAACACAGGAGAGTAATCAGGAAAACGAAAAAGAAGAAACCATGGAAAGTTTGATGGGAGAGTATTCTGAGGACTTCTCCTTCCAGATGCCAGTCGCGGGTGAAATTCGCGATGGTATCATCGCCAGCATTTCAGGATCCCAGATCCTGGTCAGTGTTGGAGCCAAGTCCGAAGGTCTCATCGTCGGAAAAGAATTCGAGGCGATTCCCGCTGAATTACTCGAAACGTTCGAGGTTGGCAAAGCGATCCCCGTCTTTGTGGTAACCCCCCACGATTCCGATGGCAATCTTATTCTTTCGTTTGTTCGTGCGGTTGAAGAACAAAGCTGGATCGACGCCGAAGCTGCCCTGGCATCTGGCGAAAGCTTTGAATCGACCGTTGTTGGGTATAACAAAGGGGGGCTGCTGGTTCCGTTGTCTACTATTCGAGGCTTCATCCCCGCTTCACAACTCAGCCTTAGCCGCCGTTTAGCCATGACCGGTGAAACCCCCGAAGCCAAATACAAAAGCTTCGTTGGAGATCCCGTCACCGCGTGTGTAATCGAAGTTGACCGTGAGCGTCATCGTCTGATCCTCAGCGAACGCGCCGCCAGCACAGAAACCCGCGATCAGATCCGCGACAAGGTCCTCGAAGAGCTTGCCGAAGGCGAAGTCCGCAAGGGTCGTGTTACCAGCCTGGCTGATTTTGGCGCTTTCGTCAACATCGGCGGAGCAGATGGCTTGGTCCATCTTTCCGAGATCTCCTGGGACCGTGTGGTCAACCCCACCGAAGTTCTCAAGGTCGGCGATGAAGTCAAAGTGAAAATCATCAGCATCGACCGCGATCGACGCCGCATTGGTCTTTCCATTCGCCAACTGCTGGGAGATCCCTGGTCCGAACAGGTCAAAAACCTCAAAGTCGGTCAGCTCGTGGAAGGCGAAATCACTCGCCTAACCAGCTTCGGCGCCTTTGCCCGCCTGAACCTCCCCGGTGACCTCGAAGGTCTGATCCACATTTCCGAGCTGAGCGACCGCCGTGTCGATCACCCCAAGGAAGTTGTCAAGGTTGGCGATGTTGTCACCCTGCGAATCCTCAAAATCGAGGATGAAGATCATCGCATCGGTCTGAGCATGCGCCGTGTCGATTCAGCCGCTTATGCCGACTCCGACTGGAAGTTGCTGGCTGCTGACTTTGACCTGACCCCTGCTGAGGAAGGCGAAACCATCGCCACCATGCTTGGCGAAGAATTACCCGCCCCGGTTGAGGAAGTTCAACCCGAGGTAGAGGCAGCCACCGAGGTGGTCGAAACCGAAGCCGACGAAGAAGTCAAAGAAGATTAGTCCCAAAAAATGGAGAAGCGCCGGCAAAACCGGCGCTTTTTGATATCTATGCCATTTATCCTTGATGCCCACCAGGACCTTGCGTATAACATGACCGTTCTCGGTCGTGATTACAGCCTTCCGAACGCCCAAATCCGCCAGCTCGACAGCCAAACCGGCAGCGATGCTTACGGCGGCGCGTCTTTGCTTGGCTTGCCTGAATACAACGCCGCCAATGTCGGCTTGGTCTTCGGCACGCTCTTCTCGGTTCCCGAGCGGCGGCGAAACCCAAACTTTGAAGGTGAAGAATACTACACCACACCGGCTGAAGCGCACCGCCTGTATTGGAACCAACTGAATTTCTACCATCACCTCGCCGAAACCCAACCCAACGCCTTTCGGGTTGTGAGCAACCGGCGCGAGCTAAAGACCCACCTCGCTCTCTGGCAGTCGCAATCCGACGCGCTAAAGCCCCTCGGCATCATCCCCCTGATGGAAGGCGCTGAAGGAATCGTGGACCTCGATGAGCTTCCAACCTGGTGGGACCGCGGCTTGCGCGTTATCGGCTTAGCCTGGGCAGGCAACCGCTTTTGTGGCGGAACCCGCGAACCAGGCGGGTTAACGGAAGCCGGTAAGGACCTGATCCGCGCCATGGCTGAGGTCGGTTTTGTGCTTGACATCTCACATATGGACGAACCCGCGGCGCTTACCTGCCTGGACCTCTACCCCGGCAGAATCATCGCCAGCCATGCCAACGCCTCAAAACTGGTGAAAGGATACAACTCCAACCGACTCCTTGGCGATGAAGTAATCCGAAAATTACTTGCACGGGATGGCGTGATCGGTGTGGCGCCCATTAATGCTTTCCTCAATGCCGATTGGAAGGAAGAAGGCGGAAAATCAGCCGTCTCGCTTTCTTTGGTCGCGGAACAGATCGATTACATCTGCCAGTTAGCGGGCGACGTTCGCCATGTCGGCATCGGCACAGACTTCGATGGCGGACTTGGCGTTGGTCAGGTGCCTGCGGAAATTGACACAATTGCTGATTTGCCGCGATTGTTCCCATTCCTCAAAGATTTGGGGTATGATGCTCATCAGATCTCAAGGATTGCCTCAGAAAACTTCCTCGATTTGATCAAAACCACGCTGCCAGCTTAGAGCGAAGGATACTTTGAATCAACCAGACGTTCTTTTAGACCCCAACAATCCAAAAAAGGCTGTCAAAGCCGGGTCTTTTCCGAAATTCCAGGTCAGAACAGGATTGACTGGACTGATATTGGGTTTTTTAATCTTGATAATCGGCTTGCGTCCGGATCTCTTTGGGCTGGACCGGGGTCGGTATATTGGTTATGTGCAGATCATCGTCATCCTCATCGGCTTGGGATTCATGACGCTCTCTGCCACCGGAATGCTCATTGCCTTCTGGAATGGTGGTCCAAAATCGCTTAGGGCAGATTTTGGCACGCGCATCATCGCGACGGGCTACGTGATTTGCGCCTTCACCGCCCTCGCGGATGCCTTCGGCTTTGGCACAAACCCGCTGCCAAACGTAATGATCGGCACGCTGCAATCCTATGGTGTGATGATCGGTATCTTCGTGATTTGCCTCGGATTGTTTTTAGCGATCCGACCTGACAAATATCTTACCGAAGAGCAAAGCGCCCGCAAACGCCGCAAATCCTGATCCCCATGTCCATCGATTTAAATCACAATTTTCACCAGACCAAGCTCAAAAACGGGCTGACTGTGATGCTCAAGGAAATCCACACCGCCCCAGTAACCAGCACCTGGATCTGGTACGGCATTGGCTCTCGCAATGAGCTCCCCGGAAAGACCGGCTTGAGCCATTGGGTGGAACACATGCAATTCAAAGGAACCGGAAAATACACCGGAGAGGACATCGACAATCTCGTTTCCCGTGTTGGCGGCTATTCGAACGCCTTCACCAGCTCGGATTGGACAACCTATTTTGAAACCATGCCTTCTGCCCGTTTGCGAGACGTGCTCGAGCTCGAAGCCGACCGCATGGTGAACAGCCTCTTCAACCCTGAAGACGTTGAATCTGAACGTACCGTGATTATCTCCGAACGGGAAGGCTCCGAAAACTATCCTGAGTTCAGGCTCGACGAAGCAGTGCAGCTTCGGGCGTTCCGCTCCCACCCCTACCGGAATGAGGTTCTGGGATTCAAACAAGACCTGCTCAGCATCACCCGTAACGACCTCCACCAGCACTATCGCTCCGCCTACCACCCTGCCAATGCCACTTTATGCGTTGCAGGAGATATCTCCCCCGATGCTGTTCTGGAAGAAGTCGAGACCCTGTTTGGCGCAATCCCTTCCTCCCAATGGGTGCCCAACGTGCCTTCCCCCGAAAACGACTTAATCCCTGGCGATATGGTCGAAATGGAAGGTTCCGGAGAGGCAAATTACCTCGAAATTGCCTGGCGATGCCCTGCCGCGAGCGATTCGGATTTCTTCGCTTACAGCATCCTCGAGAGCCTGCTAAGCGGACCCTCATCCCTGAATATGTTTGGCAGTGGCGCCATCAACAACCGCACCTCAAGGCTCTACCAGGCATTGGTGGAGGAAGATTACGCGGCTTCGGTGTTTGGCGAGCTTTCCGCAAGCATCGATCCGGGCGTTTTTAAGGTCTTCACCACAGTCCGCCCCGATGGAGACCCTTGGGCTGTTTTGCGGATCATCGATGATCAGATCAGCCGCATAACCACGCACGAGTTAAGCCAACGCGAGATCGAACGCGCCGTCAAACAAGCCAGCGCGCTGTTTGCCTACGGCACCGATAACATCACCAACCAGGGCTTCTGGATGGGCTATGCTAATTCCTTTGCGGATTATCAGTGGTTCACCGATTATCTGACCCGCCTGAAAGCGGTAACTCCGCGCCAGGTGCTTGAAACCGCACGCAAATACCTGCGACAAGACCAGCGCGTTGTGGGCGTCTACCGCGCGAAAAACAACGGAGAGTTTTCGTGAACGGTTCGATCCCCGACTCAAACACCATCCTTCGCGAACGGTTCGCCAACGGCTCAACCCTACTTGCCTACCCCAACCCGACCAGCCCGGCAGTCTATTTCACCGGGTACATGCAGCCAGGCGCGATTGCCGTCCCCGAAGACCAAATCGGACTGCCGTCCTTCACAACCGATATGCTCATAACCGGTACAAAACGGTTGAACTTCCAACAACTCCACGACAAAATCGAAAGCATCGGTGCGTCCCTCTCAATGGGAACAGGACACCTCTCAACCACATTCTTCGGTCAATGTCTGCGTGAAGACCTTGAAACAATCTGGAGCCTGCTGGTTGAGGTCATCCAGGAACCGGCTTTTGCCGAAAAACAATTCAAACGCGTTCGTAACCAGATCCTGACCGGCATCGCCATCCAAAACCAGGATACCGCCGAGATGGCATCCCAGGCGTTTAACCAAGCCCTTTACGGAACCCACCCCTACGCTTACCCCGACATTGGCTGCGCCCAGACGGTCGCTAACCTCCAAAAAGACCAGCTTGAAGCCTTCCATCAAACACACTACGGACCAAAGGGACTTGTCCTGGCAGTCAGCGGGGGCATCGAACCCGAAATGGCTCAGGAAATCTTCTCGCGCACCATCGCGTCTTGGCAAGTGGAAAATCAGGGTTCCCCCACTTTGCTCCCGCCCTTCAATCCTCCCACGTCCTCCATCCGGACTCACGTGCCGCTGGAAGGCAAGAACCAATCTGACCTGATCATCGGCGTTCCAGCGCCAAAAACGATCAGCCGTGACTACCAGGTTTGCTCGATAGGCAATGCCATCTTCGGGAAATACGGCATGATGGGACGGATCGGCAGGGTCGTTCGCGAAAAAGCCGGTCTGGCATACGAGGTCTCAAGCCACCTTGGCGCCGGCATTGGACCAACAGCCTGGACGATTTCGGCTGGGGTCAATCCAGACAACCTCGAAAAAGCAATCACCCTCTTAAAAAAAGAGCTTGAACGTTTTCGCGGGGAACCGGTCACCCAACAGGAACTGCTGGATGTTAAGACCCAATCGTTGGGCAGGCTGCCGCTCTCCCTTGAAACCAACTCAGGGATTGCCTCTGTCCTGGTCAGCCTCGAGCGCTATGGCTATAGCCTCGATCACCTGCGCGAACTGCCCGGCATCATTGAAAACGTCACTGCCGAAGAAATCCTGGCAGCCGCTCAGCGTTACTGGGATATGGACAAACTGGTCATCACCTCAGCCGGAAAGCCGCTCTCATGATCAAATGCGGGATCGACCTCCTGCGTACCTCCCGCCTGGCGGAAATAAACCCTGCCATCCGGGCGCGTTTTATCCGCCGTGTCTATACCGAGGCAGAAATTGAACAGGCTCGCGGCGATAACGATACCCTTACGGGAATTTTCGCCGCCAAAGAAGCGGTCTCAAAAGCCCTTGGCACTGGCATTGGCAAGGTCGCCTGGCGCGATATCGAAATTCTTCATGCCCCCACCGGAGAACCTGGCGTCATCCTGCACGGTAATGCCTTGCGGGTTGCCCAAGCCAAAGGGTTGGCTGAATGGGCTGTTTCCATCACCCACGATGGTGGGATGGCGGCAGCCATAGCGGTTGCTCAAAGCGCGTGAACGAGAAAAAACTTCTGTGTATCAGTGACGTGGAGTCGTCTTCCGTGCATAGCCTCCACATTCGCGAACGCTTTCCCGGGCTGGACGCGGTAATAAGCTGCGGCGACCTGCCCTGGTATTACCTTGAATACATTGTCAGCATGCTCGATCTGCCCCTCTATTACGTCCAGGGAAACCACGTCTTCGACATTGAGGATGCAGAAGGCGAAATTCGGCATCACCCCTATGGAGCGACCAACCTCCACCGCCGGGTAATCTATGACCCGGGTTTGGATCTGATCCTGGCAGGAATCGAAGGCAGCCTAACCTACAATCGCGGCAGCTATCAATACACGCAAAGCCAGATGTGGCAGATGGTCTACGGTCTTGTGCCCCAGTTGATGCTCAACAAAGTGCGTTATGGACGTTTTTTGGATGTTTTTGTGACCCACGCCGCGCCGAAGGGCATTCACGACGAGGAAGACCCTGCCCATCAGGGTGTTGATGCCTTTCGCTGGCTGATCGAAAACTTCAGCCCACAGCTGCACCTCCACGGACACATTCACCTCTACAACCCGCTCAAAGCCCGCGAAACCCTCCACGGAAACACCCGTGTCATCAACTGTTACGGGTATCGCGAAGTCGTTCTAAACCAGGCTCAGTCGAGCGGCAAAGCGTAAAGCGGCACCAACATCTCGTCCGGATGCAGTCCGCCGTGGCGTCCCAGCATCACATTCGCCTTATTCACCCACCACAAATACGCGCTGCCGTGCGGAATCACCACCAGATCACCAATTCGGTTTTCAAGGTCAGGGTGCGGCGTTCCAATCCCCAACAGCCCTGAATCCAAAACTTCCTGCCGTGTAACCACGCTAAACTCATCACCCCAGGCTTCCTCAAAATACTGCCTGACACCAGCTTCCTGCCCGGATTTAACGTAGAGGTAGGGCAGCCTGCCTTCGCAGGTCGGCTGCATCACCAGCATACGTTCAAGCTCCGGATGGTACCGCAGTTCGTAGGGTGGATTGTATGGGGTTTCCAGCGAACCGTGGTCGGCTGTCACCAAAAAAAGTGTGTCCTTTCGAGCCCAGGGTTCAAGCTTGTCCAGGAGAATGCGTTCGAAAGCTTCACTAAAGCTCTTGAATTGCTCCGTAACCCGTTCATCGTAGGTACCATAGTGATGCATGAGGCTGTCCACCAGGCTCCAATAGGTGTAGATAAACTTACGATTGTTGGGGCGGGAGTTCAACAGGTCGCGTAGATTGGCAAGCATGTCGCTTTCAGCAGCATAGCCGTGCAACTGCGTGCCGATATGGTGCATTCGTGAAAGCCCCGAGTTGGCGATCCCTGCCGGGATAAAAGCGTGCGACTCAATCCCGCTGTGTGAGAACTTCTCGCCAATTGGTTGGATCCCCATGAACGACGCCGGGTCAAAGCCAGCCCGCGAAAGTCCGCCTAAATCGCCAACAAAACTGCTGGGTGAATGGAGAATGTTGTTGATGACCATACCAAGCGACTTCAACCACATTTCGTAACCGATAATGCCGTGCTGGCTGGGGGTGGCGCCAGTCCAAATGGTGCTCAAGGCTGTGGCTGTGGTGCTGGGCGAGATGCTCGTTAGCGGGATCAGAGTCGCTTTCCCGAGGTTTTTCTGCCAAAAATCCGCTTCCCCTTTCTCCATCAGTCGAACCAACTGGTTGTAGCCAAGCGCGTCCACCAACAAAACAACCACCCGCTTATACCCCGGCGCGAAGTGCTTCAGGATTTCATCCGAAAAGACAGGCGCCGGCAGCTCCGGTCCCCCCAACCAACGGCTGATGCTGGGGGTCAGGTTCGCCAGGCTGTAACCGTGATAATTCGGCAGCAAAACGTCCTCATTGTTCTTTAATCCAGCGAGCGTTTGTTTCTTACGTAACAAATCCAAAGTCGAATCATAAATCGGCATTTTCTTCTAATCCTTCAGGCTAATGCAAGCTTTCACTGCCAGCCAAAACAGGTTCTCACGGATGTCGGCTCTGTTATTCCAACCCCGATGGTCCCAACCGTCGGCGTGAACCACATCGCCGCCATAGAGCAGCGTCCCAAATTCCACGCCATAAAACTCAGCCACAGCCGCGAATGCTGAAGCTTCCATTTCCACACAATCGCAACCTGTCTGCCGGTATCGGGCAACCCGACCTCTTGTCTCCCGATAAAAAGCATCGGTCGTCCAGGTCTTGGTCAGGAGGTACTCAACCCCTTCCGCCTTCACGACATTTTCGATCTGCCGGACCACCTTCGGGTGAAGCGCAACCTCAAAGGCTGGCGCCAGGTAGTGATATGAAGTGCCCTCATCCCGTACCGCCGCGGTCGGGATCACAAGATGCCCAACTGCCAGCTCCGGGTTCAAAACGCCGCACCCGCCGCAGGCAATAAACTTTTTACTGCCCATATGGATCGCTTTCTCCATGAATCCAACAGCCAGCGGCGCGCCAACCATCGCCTGAAAGAACCCCAAACGCACACCTTCGTATGTCATTTCGTAGTATGGAACATCCCCAACCTCAGATTTGCCCACATAGACGGTTTTAGCGCCGAAATCCTTGGCAACTTTTTCCACAACTTCCTTAAAAAAGCACATCACCACCAACTCCGGGTAGTCCGGCGGCGTTTCAATCATAAATGGACGAATGATTGCGTCCCGATCCGGGTCAAAATCAGTAATCGGAAAGATATTCTCGCTATTCATCGTTTGTCCACTCTATATCCTCATTCGCAAAACGCTTTCGCATGACTTCTATCGCCTGGGGATTACTGTCCACCAGGATAAACTTCCTGTCCAGTTTGAGGCACGCTGCGCCGGTTGTGCCGCTGCCAGCAAAAAAATCCAAAACCATATCGCCCGGGTTCGAAGATGCCCTTACGATCCGTTCAAGCACGCCGAGCGGTTTTTGGGTGGGGTACCCGGTCTTTTCTTTGCTGTTGGTTCCCACAATCGTATGCCACCAGGTGTCGGTAGGCAGTTTTCCCTTTTCCGCTTTCTCCGCCCCAACCAACCCCGGTGCCATATAAGGGATTCGGTCAATGTCGTCCCGATTGAAGGTGTAGTGGTTGGCATCTTTGGCGTAAAAAAAGATGTTGTCGTGCTTGGAAGGCCAGCGGTCTTTGGCACGCCCGCCAAAATCGTATGCCCAGATAATCTCGTTAAGGAAGTTCTCCCGCCCGAAAATTTCGTCCAGAAGAATCTTGCAGTAATGCGCCTCGCGGAAATCAATATGGAAATACAGGCTGCCATCCGCCTTGAGCACGCGGTAAGCTTGGAGCAGCCTTGGCTCCAGAAACGCCCGATAATCCTTGAAACTATCGCTGTAATCGCGGGTGGCGATTACCTCTGTGGAATAGCTTTGATCCCCAAACCCGATCCGGTCGCCCGAGTCAGAACGGGTGGTCTTTAACTGCCGGCGCGATTGCACTTTTCCGGTATTAAACGGCGGATCGATATAAACCAGGTCAACCGTTTCGCCCAAAAGCTTCTGCAAGAAAGGCAAATTGTCGCCAAAATGGATCTGATTTTGCATTGGCAAATTGTAGCATGGTTAAATCAAAAAAGCTGTCCGTGTGGACAGCTTTTGGAGGTCTGGCAGGGTTAGGGTAACTCGCTGGTGCAGTGAGGGCAGCGGGTTGCTTCCAACGGTATCTCAGTCTTGCAGAAGGGGCAGGCTTTGGTCGTGGGAGCTTCAACTGGAGCTACGGCTGGCTTTCGGAGCTTGTTGATTGCCTTGATGAGCAGGAAAATTGCCAGGGCGATGATCAAAAAGTTGACGATAGTCATCAGAAAATTACCGTAAGCAAAGACCACAGCCCCTGCTTCCTTTGCGGCAGCCAGCGTGGTGCCCTTCGCGAGGGCGACTTCTGAAGGATTCAATTGGATGAATAGGTCAGAGAAGTTAACCTTGCCCAATAGCAAGCCAATTAAGGGCATAATCAGATCTTCCACAAGCGATTTCACAATCGTCCCAAAAGCACCGCCGATTACTACGCCAACAGCCAGGTCTAGGGCATTACCTTTACTGATAAATTCTTTAAATTCCGATGCAAATTTTTTCATGATTACCTCACTTCCTCCCTTTATTATAGCCCTAAGCTTTGGGTTGGTGCCAAAAACAGTATATATCCGGTATATGTGGAGAACCTTTCAGTTATCCACGGTATTGTGTGTTGTATAATAATTATGCAATTCGAGAATTGACCAGTTAGGAAAGGATTTAAAAAATGGACGATAATCTTGAGAAAGCAGCCAAGGAGGTTGAACAAAACCTCAATGACGCTGCAGAAAACGCATGGAAACCAGTGGAAGAAGCTGCCGAACAGGCGCAATCCCACGTGGATGACGTCACCGAAGCATCAGAAACAGTTCAGGGTGAGTGGAGCGAAGTGAAAGATGATTTTCAGAAAGCTTCCGCCGAGACCTGGAGCGCGCCTGAAGCCCCCCAACCCCCTGTTCCCCCTCAACCTGATGCCGACCGTTGGGGCACTCCTGAGGTCAATGCTCCCGATGATCCCAGCCGCTGGAACAGCGATCTCTACACCCCCGGCAAAGACGATCCTGAAACCCCCGAAGCCCCTAAAGTGGTGGATTATGTCGCCGCCGCTGCTGCTCCCGCGGAACCCCGTAAAAAGGAAAAATTCCCGGTCTGGGCAATAGTCCTGATTGTCTTGCTCGTGTTGTGCGTCTGCATCGCCTGCCCGATCATCATCTTTGGCACAACCTTGTTGCCATTTGTCCGGGATTCCTTTTCTTTCTTGCCTGCATTAATCATCTAACATGCTAACAAAACCCAAACAGACCGCCGCGCGGCGGTCTGTTTGGGTTTGCGTGCCCCTTGCCTTCCAGTTAAGACCTTTTTGGAATAATCCCACAACCATTCCTCTCAATCAACGAATCTCACACACCTTGCAGCGCCAAACCCGATTCTTTTGCGGACTCTGTCGCGGCATGCAAAGTATCCCCCTCGATGAAAATTATTCGCGGTGCTAATCCGTGTTAAAATACAAGATTGCAAAAATAGAGGCAGCATGGAAGATATCAACAAGGATTTCCCAATAATGATCGTTGGGCTGGGCAACCCGGGACCGGCATACCGCCACACCCGCCACAATTTTGGCTTCCTCGCGATTGACGAGCTTGCCAATGCCTGCGGCATCCAGGTGAAACGCCTGAAATTTAAAGCCATGATCGGCGAAGGTCGGTATGCCGAAAGCAAGCTCATTCTCGTAAAACCGATGACCTTCATGAACGAGTCCGGAAAAGCTGTCTCGCCACTGCTGCGTTTCTACAAGCTGCCCATCAGCAATCTTTTGGTCATCCATGACGACCTCGACCTCCCCTTGGGCACGCTCCGTCTGCGTCCGTCCGGCGGCACCTCCGGGCAGCGCGGCATGGCATCCATCATCACTCAACTCGGAACTCAGGACTTCCCGCGCATGCGCCTGGGAATCAGCCGCCCCCCTGGTCAGATGGACCCGGTGGACTACGTCCTCAAAGACTTTTTGCCTTCCGAAACTGAACTCCAAAAAATTGTCCTGCGGACCGCGGTTGAAGCAAGCCAAATGTTTATCACTCAAGGTCTAACCAGGACCATGAACCAATACAATGGGGAAGTCAGCTGATTATCCACTGCTCGCGCCGCTTTCCAGCCTGACAGCATACCAGGATTTGCTGGTCCGTCTCCAGGAAGGCGATTTCACCGGCGGAAATCTGCGCGGCTTAGGTTTGCCGCGCGCGGTCCGACTGGCGCTTTTAGCTGCCCTTCACCATGACATCGAAAAGCCAATCCTCCTGCTCACCAATCGGGCAGACCGCGCTTTATCGCTCTTTGATGAGCTTAGCTTCTGGCTGCCGGAAGGCACGAACCTCTATTTCGCGGAGCCCAATCCATCCTTCTATGAAGACCTTCCCTGGTCCGAAGGCACGAGGCATAACCGCCTGCGCGTTCTGACCGAGTTTAGCAGGTATTGGCTGCCAGGCAGCGCCCCTCAAACCCATTCCGTTGTGATCGCCCCAATCCGCGCCGCAATGACCCGCACCATCCCCCGGCGCGATTTTCTCCGCGGTGCCCTTCGCGTCCGCCTGTCCGAGCAGCGCGACCTGGTGGAAACCAGCGCCAGCCTCGTGCGGCTCGGCTATGAATACAGCAATATCGTCGTCCGCCCGGGTCAATTCTCTCGCCGCGGCGGCATCCTGGACGCATGGTCACATTCGAGTGTTTGGCCCGTCCGCATCGAGTTTTTCGGTCCCGAAATCGATACGCTGCGGTTGTTTGACCCAACTACACAGCGCACCACCGGCAAGCTCGACCAGGCTGTGCTTTTCCCGGCTTCCGAAGCGCTTGCTCTCAACGCATCTACCGAGGGAGAGCTTCCCTACCAGCCCTCCGAGCTGGAAATCCCCACACTTTACCGTTTTCCTTCCAGCCTGGTGGACTACCTTCCCAAGGAAGCCCTGGTGCTTCTGGATGGTGAGGAGTTCGTTGAGGCTGCCGCGAACGATATCGAAGAGGAGTCCACCCAGCGCCGGGCAAACCGGATCGCCAGCCACGACCTGGCGGAAGACGCGCCAATCCCTTACCTCACCTGGTCCGAACTTGCTGACGCTCTCAGCCAACACCAGTTGCTCGAGCTCGGTCACACAAACGCCGAAGGCGGCTCTTCGCTTTCCGCGGCGTTTACGTCTGGTCCGCGCTTTGCCGGCCGGCTCAAAGATTACCAACACCACATCGAGACCCTCAACCACACCAACACAACCTGGACGGTCGTTTCCCGCCAGGCTGCCCGCTTGAAGCAGCTTTGGTCAGAAACCCATCCCGAAATCAGCAGCGAAGAAACCCAGCATCATTTTATGGAAGGGTCAATATCCGGTGGCTGGATCCTGAACCAAGGCAATATCCAGCAGGACTTGCTCTCGGACAGCGAAATTTTCGGCTGGAGCCGTCCGCAGCCGCGCCGCCGCCCCATGCCCAAAACCGAGGTCCCCGAAACCGCATACGCGGACCTGAAACCCGGGGACTGGGTCGTGCATGTAGACCATGGCATTGGTAAGTTCATCGGGCTCCACACACCCAAAATCGACGGTGTCCAACACGAATACCTAACCATCGAATACAAGGACAATGACATTCTCTATGTCCCCATTCACCAGTCCGATCGGGTCACCCGCTACATCGGTCCCGAAAGCGGTCCTCCTGGCTTAAGTCGCCTGGGTGGGGCAGATTGGGACCTAACCAAAAGCCGGGTCCGCCACGCCGTCGTGGAAGTGGCGCAGGACCTCCTGGAACTCTACGCTAAGCGCCAAACCGCGGAAGGCTACGCCTTTGATCCGGATAATGACTGGCAAAAAGAGCTGGAAGCCTCCTTCCCCTACATCGAAACGCCCGACCAACTTCTGGCAATCCAACAGGTCAAAGCCGACATGGAATCCAGCCGCCCGATGGACAGGCTGCTTTGCGGTGACGTCGGCTACGGCAAGACCGAGGTTGCCTTGCGTGCCGCTTTTAAAGCCGTGACAAACGGCAAACAGGTTGCGGTTTTGGTGCCAACCACAGTGTTGGCTCAGCAGCACTACGAAACCTTCCGCCAAAGGCTTTCAGTTTTTCCTGT
>ERZ1645192.650-NODE-650-length-28997-cov-7.112846_pt1 | contig 28997 bp, 28 predicted proteins | sample MGYA00575354_ERZ1645192 | MGnify/ENA primary metagenome ERZ1645192 (study PRJEB40844, sample SAMN11349763) | freshwater sediment metagenome | isolation source: river sediment | host: Sediment | place: India: Faizupur Khadar , New Delhi | collected 2017-02-21 ... | reverse complement strand
TTTCTTGCGGAATAAAAACCGCGCCCCTCCCATATCGCACAATAACCGGAAAAAGGTTGACATATTCCTTCTTCCGGAGAATTATTTAAGGAAAACGCAATAAGGAGGCTGGTATGAAAACAGTATTGAGGAAGTGCTGCGACCCGACGCGCATCTCGCTGCTCGTATTCTTTTTTATCGTGGTTTCCGTCATTGGTGCAGGTTATGTGTGCGCGGGGGATACGCCGCCCAACGGCAGTTACAAGAAGACGTGCACGAGCATATACTACAATGCAAGTGCGGACAGAATAACGAGCGCAAGCTGCAAGAAGATCGACGGTAAGTCGAATACAACGCAGTTCCATAACTGCAACCAGTGCATCAGCAACGGCGGGGACATCTCGAACTGCAACGGAACGATCGAGTGCACAGGCGTCAACCTTCCCAATGTCGGCTCTTACAAGAGGTCCTGCTTCTGCTGCAAGATGACCGGCAGCACCCTGAGCTGCTACTGCAATCCGAAAAAGGGCAAATCAAAATTCACCACTTTGAACAATGCCGGCAATTACACGGACATCTGGAACGACGACGGCAAGCTGAAAGGCAAATAACGGCCCGCGCAGGGAATGAAGATAAGGAGGCTCGGGAAATGGCCAGAATGCGAAATAAGGATTACGGCCTCGGGAAATCAGCATTGATGCTGCTTTATTGTGCGATTTTCTGTGCGTTCGGGGCAGGCAGCGTGTGGGCAGCAGACCGCCCGCCCGCCGGCACCTATACAAAGACGTGCAAAAACATAAATTACAGCGCCGGCCAGGACAGGATACTTGCGAGCTGCAAAAGGCTGAACGGAAACTGGAAAAACACGCAATTCAGCAATTGCAGCCAGTGCCTCGCCCAACACGGCGATATAGAGAACTGCGACGGGACGATCGAATGCACAGGCGTCAACATTCCCAATGTCGGCTCTTACAAGAGGTCCTGCTTCTGCTGCAGAATGGAGGGCAGTACGCTTCGCTGCTACTGCATCACGAGGAACAATGTGTCGCGATTGACGTCTCTTCCCAATGCCGGCAATTATAGAGATATCTGGAATGATAACGGGGCGTTGAAGGGCAGGTGATCGTCTGAACGAACCGCCGGTATGACGGGGGGCCGGCCGGTCAATAAACATACGTTCTTTAATAAAAAGCATCCGGAGAGGAAAATGGCGGGGAATTGGGGTGTCATAGTTGTCGATATGCAAGGTGATTTCACAAAATGGAAGCAGGGCAGCCTTGCCGTGCCCGGTTCAAATGAGAATTATGTGAAAACGGTCGAGGAGGCCACAAGGAAGCTCGGGGGCCTTGGCCTGCCCGCTATCGCCACCCAGGACTGGCATCCCCCCGATCACGTCTCCTTCGCAACCAGTCATCCGGGGAAGCAGCCTTTTGAACAAATAATGATCGACGGGAAAACTGAAACACTCTGGCCGCCGCATTGTATCCAGGGAACGGAGAATGCGCGTGTGCTTCTGGACAACAATCTGTTTCTGGCAATCGTGAAGATGTCACAGGACCCGACTGTCGAAAACTATTCGGCCTTTCAGGACGGCAGGGGGGTAAAGACGGAGCTGGACACACTGCTCAAGAGAAACGGGATCGATAAAATCATCATATACGGGATCGCCACTGAATACGTCGTGCAGGCAACGGCCCTCGACCTGCTCGCAGCCGGCTACAAACCGGTTGTCATAGAAAATCTGTGCCGGGGAGTGACCCGCGATACCACTGCGAAAGCGATCGACGACATGAAAGGCAGGGGGATCAGAATAGTCGGGGCAGTGGACGACATAATGGAGGAGATTGGCCGGGGCCTTTAGGCCGAACGGGAATCCGGGTGCGTTGGTCCTTCTGCAATGACAATGTATCAGGATTCCCGCGCTAATCCAGTACTTCCATCATCTCCTGGACCGCCTTCGATAGCCCGGCGGAAGCTGATTTTGACAGTATTGCCCGCCCGATATTAAGTTCGAGGAGCTCCCGCGCATCTAGAAGAGGCAGAACGTTCACATAATTGAGGCCGCACCCGGCGTTGATCTTTATCCTGACATCGGCGGCATGCTCCGCCGCACGGTATATCCTGTCAATCTCCCTGTCGATCCCGGCCTTGTCCGCGGCCTTGCTGTACGCCCCGGTGCAAATCTCGACAAACTCCGCGCCGCATCCCTTCGCGAGGTCAACGGCTTCTCTGTCGGGTTCTATGAAAAGGGATACCGGTATGCCCTCGTCACGAAACAATTCAACAACATCTTTGGTCCTCGCCAGGCTTTGCCGTACATCGAGGCCGCCGTTTGGCGTCATTTCTTCCTTTTTTCCGGGAACTATCGTGATCCGGTCCGGTTTCAATCTCTTTGCGAACGCGATCATTTCATCATCGGCGGCCATTTCCGCACAAAAGTTCCCGTTGATCGGCATTGCGTCCCTGATGGCAAAGAGGTCGCTGTCCCTTATGTAACGCCTGTCCTGGCTCAAACGGACCGCAATACTTTTGCAGCCTGTTTGCGTACATATCGCCGCAGCCTCCACGGGACCAGGCACATCCCCACCCAGTTCCTCCCGCAATTTAGCGGCATGGCTGATATTGACGCATAATAGAGTACGCGCTACCTGAACGCCTCCGAATGCCATAGAGACCTCCCGTTTTACAGTGCATTTTAATTGATAGTATATCCGGTAATACTGATGCTACCCTTCCGAGGGTTTCACATTACCGCACTGATGCACAATATTTTCGATATCTCCGCCGCTTCCCCTGCACGAGGAAAATCGACCTTTCAGGATACCCTATATTCGTGAAAATATCAAACCGGCCGCACGGGAGTATTGATTTTTATTAGGAATTAAGGTTAATTTTTTCAAATCAATTTTGAGTCTCATTCAACAAGGACCAGAACATGCAGGAAACGGGATACCGGAGCATAATGGTGGTGATACCGCCGGAAATGGCAGATTGTGATGAGCGCTGCACCGAGATAATAGAGTACGTAGCAGCCTGCGTTGGTTTTGACCACATGCACAATGACCTCCAGCAGGCTAACAGCGTGTCATGTGAAGCTCATTTTAAGGATGACAAGGGCAACATATGGCACGGGCAATTATACGACCCGCCATTTCCCGATGGAAGCCAGAAATACATGGTTGATATCGAAAAGAAAGCGGAGAGATGACGGGAACGTTCCCGGGACAATGACTTTCTCGAGCCCGGTTTTGTGCTTTTTTGGGAACGCTCCCGCGATTCCCCTTTGACTAATTCTTGTCTATTTCCCTGGCAATGCCCTGGTAGCCCGCTATTTTACCCTCCGGACCGCGCAACGGCGTACCGTTGAGCAGGCATTGCATGACCTTTCCGTTTTTTTTCTTTAATTTCACCGTGAATTTATCGACAAATCCATGCTCATTGATCGCCTTCACATACTGCTTGCATTCGTCACGATTGACGTACGTGTCGATCGCACGCAATTTCTGCGCCTCTTCCTTCGTATACCCGAAAAGCTTCAGGAAAGACGGGTTGACATCGGTCAGCCTCCCCTTTTCGTCGGTGATAAAAATCGCATCCAGAGAATCTTCAAAAAGGGTCCTGTATTTCTTCTCGCTTACCTGGAGGGCGTGCTCGAATTGCACGCGTTTCGTAATGTCAAGAATGACGCCCAGCACACCCACTACCCGGCCCCCGTCGCGTATGGCCGTGGTACTGATATGGGCCCATGCTATCTCGTCAGCGGCCTTTTTGAAACCGAACTCATAGGGCGGCACCTGCTCGCCCCGGACGGTAGCCGCAAAATGTTCCTTAACGCTCTCCTTCTCCTCCGGACGGACAACGTCGAACAGGCTTTTGCCGATGTACCATTCCCGCGGATACCCGGACCTCTTCACGATAATGTCGTTTACAAAAGTAAAATTTCCCCTGGTATCGAAAGTAAAAAGCCCGTAATGCATATTTTTAAGGATATTTTTGAATGCTGCCTGGCTTTTCTCGAGGGATTCCTCTTCTCTCTTGCTGCTTGTGATGTCCACGGAAGACACAACCGCATGCGTGATCCGTCCCTGGGCGTCAAAATAAGGCGAATAGCTGACGCGGTAGAACCTGGGTTCCTCGCCCGGGATGTCCAGCCAGTTCTCATACCTCACAACGTTGCCGGCAAAACACTGGTCCAGGTGTTTCTTTATGAATTTCTTGAAATTTGCCTCGCCGAACACATGTCCAACGGAATACCCAACGACATCCTTCCTTTTCCTCCCGTGGTCCTGGCAATACGCCTCGCTGGCGAATTCATAGACATACGACTTGTTGACGAGCGTCATGGTGTCGATGAACTGGTTTGCCGCGGCGGCTCCCTGCTTTCCCTTCTTCACATTCTCCATATACGTCCCCCTTTTTATTAAGATTGCAGCTAAGCTTTGAAGCGATGTCATGAACACCCGAGACCGAGCACGTGAAAGAGAATAAAACAGTCAGGTCACAAGAACGAATGCGAACGTGAGCGATACATCATTCTAGCAAAGTCGGAAAAATATTACTATCCCTCTTTTTGCTGCTTAAACGGGATCACGGGAGGAAATAAGGATTAATAAAGTCTGTCCACATGGCCGTTCATGTTAACGGGTTGGACCGGGAACGGCAGGCGTTCCGGCATGGTGAGCCTGAGCCTGGTCCTGAGGTCGTGGCCATCGGCACCAACCGGGTTGGCGAATACCAGGTTGAAGAATGCTTCCAGGTCGGCGACCCCGGTCGCGGTCATGGCGTTCTGCAGGATACCGGCTTCAGCACCGGCGACCCTCATTGTCATCTGTGCGGCAGGCTCCCCGGTCGGGATCACAGGTAAGTGTATGTGCGCCGGAAGATTCATGGCGTTGAGCCGGGTCAGTACATGGTTCGCCCGGACATCCCATAAAAACGCGTCGAAAAAGTCCTGGACGGTATTGTTGGCCCTGAGCCTTAAAGCCTCATCGTAAAAACCACGGGCAAGCTGTCCCGCCCATCTGCGCATCCTCAGGACGAACACGTTCTCATAGGCCTGCGCCCACCTGTTGCGGAGGGCCTCTTCATAGGGCGTGCCGGGTTCGACATGCCCGCCGGCAAAGAGAGCAACAATATGAAGCAGGTGACGCTGCGACTGGTCGATCTCATCTTCCCACACCTGCCCTGTCGGGTCCGTGTACCTCAGGGGATTGTTCCCCACGTAGCTGTATGGATGGAGCGCCTTCGGCCCGAACAGGTCCGGGATGACCGCGTCGGGCGTCATGAACCGGCCGATGGCCGGATCGTACAGGCGGGACCTGTAGTAATACAGCATTTCTTCGCGGTCGTATTCCTGTCCTGTATACATGTAGTCGGTATTGACGAGCGCGGAACTCCCCTGGCGGATGGCGCCGAAGGGGGCATATTCCGTGCTTTCCAGCTTGCCTCCCGCCGCGTTGGTGACCATTGTCGTGCTCCCCAGGTGGTCGTGGCTGAACCAGACGACATTCCCGTTCCCGTCCATCTTTGCGATCTTGCGGGCACCGGCGGAGAAGTATTTTATCTTCGCGAACCGGTCCACCATGTAGCCCGGCGAGACGTAGTGGTTCCAGTCTTTCAGGGACGATGTCTTAAAGGTGTATTTGGACTTGGCCGCCCTGTCGCCGTTCGGCTCGTAGACGAAACTCACCGTGGCTGCCTCGATGCCGGCGTAATCGATCTTCGATGCCTTTCCATCGCCCGCGTAGGAGGCGAGCCGGCGCGGCGAGGGAAGAAAGACGGGCTGCCCGGTGATGTTCCCGGACCTGTCGCTCGTGACCGCACGGCTCTCGGGCGCCGACGCGACATTCGCGAGCAGGTACGGGCGGTCCGCGTCGTACCCGTAGGTGAACGTCTGGTACGGCTGCGATCTTTCCGTGATGTTGCCCCCTGAGTCGTACTTATAGGCGTAGCTGTCGTTGGGCATGCTGCTCGCCTCACCGAGCAGCCGGTGCACATTGTCATAAGAGTAGGTGAGCGTCTTGCCGTTCACCAGGTCCTTCTTCGTTCTCAAGTCCCCGGAGTTGTAATAGGTATATTCCCAGCCCTGCAGGGCCGCACCGCCGGAATTGGTCGTCGACAGGGACTTGAGCCTCGCGCTCTCCGGGTAATAGTCGTAGCCGGTCCGGGTGCCGTTCCTGTATGTACTTGATTCGATCGTACCGCCCGGATGGTACGCGAAATCGGCCCAGTCGCTGTTCGGCAGGGTGACACGGCTGATCAATTGAGATCCCGGCACGTAGTCGTAATAAACAACGCTGCCGTCCGGATGGGTTATGGAATCGAGGCGGCCCGCGGTATCGTAGGCATAGGACGTGGAATAGGTTATCGGGAAACTGAAGGGGGAGAGGGACATTGTCTTGTCTTCCTTCGTCACCCTCCCCATCCTGTCGTAATTGTAGGTGTAGCCGACACCGTCGCTGTGGTAGGACGTGTAGGCGCGCCCCTTCCCATTCGTCACGTTCGGGTTGTCATAGGTGTAATCGATCGTTTTTGTCTGCGCGCCCGCCTTTAGATATTCGATCCTGGTAATGCGGTTCATGACATCGTAGGTGTAATTGACGGTCTCGCCGGCGGGGCCGATCTCCTGCCTGAGGTTGCCGTTTTTGTCGTACAGGGGGTAGGTCCAGCTGTCGCCGGCGGGGCCCTTCATGGATGTCCTCATACCCCTCAGGTCATACGCGAACGTGGCCTTTGATCTGTCTCCGAGGGGGCCCGTGACGCTCGTCAGGTCGCCTGCGGCGTTATACGTATAGGACGTGGGTGAGCCGTTGCCGTCTGTCTTCCCGATGATCCTGCCGATGTCGTCCAGGGTTTCGCAGCTCACCTTCCCATCCGGGTCCGTGATCTTCACGGTCCGCAGGTCGGGATACTCATAGATCGTATCGGCGGTCTCGGTAAACCAGGGGTACTTCTGGTTGATGCTCTTCCTGACCGAGGCAAGCCTTCCCTTGCCGTCGTAGGCGATCCACCGGCGCAGGCAGCCCTTGATGCCGAAATCGCAGTAACCGGATAAATACGGGGCCGCGATGAAATCCGTCGTGCCCGCACTGTAGGGGCCGATGACGTAGCCCGCGCGGCCCGCGTAATCGTAATGTGTGCCGGTCACCGCGTAGGAACCGGCGCCGACGGGTCTTACCGACTGGACAACGTTGCCGAAGCCGTCCCGGTATTCTTTTGAGGCGAACTCCCAGGCGCCGCCCACGTTGACCTCTCTACGCACTGACCCCGGGACCCCCGTGCTGTAGTCATGGTCTGTATAGGTGAGGCGCTCCGTGCCCCCGTCGGGATAATAGGCATACTCCAGGCGGCCGAATGCGTCATATGCATATGAGGTCTCATTGCCGTTTGCGTCCCTGCTCGTCTTTACCCTGCCGAACCTGTCGTAGTCATAGGTCTTTGACGTACTGAGCCCGTTGGGCGCGGTGATCTTTTTCGGGTAAAGCTTGAGAGGATCGTCGTACTCCAGCGTGGTTATGTTCCCGTTGGGGTCCTTCACTTCGAGAGGATTGCCGCAGGCATCGAACTTCGTGACCTCCGTGGCGGCTTTCACGGTGCCCGTCACGTACGCGAGGACCTTGCTCATCCTGCCCTTGTCGTTGTACCGGAACTCATTCTTGCGCTGCAGTTTCTTCGTGCCGCCGACCATTTCGGAGACCGCGATGCCCGTCGGCTGGAGCCAGAAGAATTTCGGGTTGGTCTCGATGGCTTTGAGGCGGTCTTCCCACGTGTAGTTGTAGATGATCTTGTTGCGCCCCGGTCCGCTGAATTCCACCTCTTTCACGAACTGATATATGTCGTCATGGTGAAAGGAGATGACAGTGGGACTCCCGGACAAGGAACCGGTCACCGGGCTGTAGTACCGGGTCGTTTTACTGTCGAGGCGGACCGTCCCGTTTCGCTCACTCCATGAATAACCGGCCTTGAGCGCGATGGGGCCGCTCTGTTCGTACGATTCGGGAAGGCCGGCCATGGCTCCGTCACCCTGGATGAACCGGGCCGTCACCGTGGACAGGTCGGGGCGTGTGGCGGAGACCTGTTTGAAGATAAGGCTGTCGTAGCTGTTCACGGCGCCGTGCGTGTACGTGTAGCCTGTTCTGGTTTCGCTGCCCCGGCCGTTGTCGGTCGTCACCTTTGCCAGAACGGCTACCTTCTTGCCCGGGGCATAGGTGTAAGGGGTGTACTCGTAGGTAATAAGGCCTCCCTGGCCGTTGTCGATTGTGTGCAGGTAATCGCAGTAGGGGGAGATGTCGCTCAGGCAGGTCCAGTCGAGCTCGATGGGGGGCTGGAATTTGCCGAAGGCCGAGCGGGCCACCGACCTTAAGCGCATGTAGCGCGTATCGGCGCTGCAATCGTAGGCGAATTCATACCGGGTGATCTCCCTGTCGCCATTCTTTACCTGGAGGTAATCCAGAAGCTTCGTGTTGTTGTCGAGCGAGAAATACACGGAGTAGATGGTGCCGGACCTGGTGCCGTAACTGACTGTTTTAGGATAATACACGTACCTGTTCCAGTCGTAGTACCTGTCATAGCCGATGGACATGTGATTGTCGTTGAGGTCTTTGACAGAGAGGAGGCCCCATTTTTCGACGAAGGCGTCATCGTCGTCGCCGGTGTGATAGGCGTTGGTTGCCTGGCCGCTCCTGCTCGCGTCGCTCGCCCACCGGCCGAAGGTATGCTTGAGGCCGTTCAAGGTGCCGTACCAGGTGCTGTAGAGCTTCTCGCCGGTATCCCCTTCCCGGCAGAGCTTACCCGCCGGGCGGTTGTGCTTGAGCACGTAATACTCGTACTTCCACTGCCCGTTTTGGCCGTATTCCGTATTGACCCTGACGAGCTCCCGGACATCGTCACCAACCACGTAATAATACCTTTCGTAGCCCGGCCTGCCCCTCTTCTGTATGGAGCCGGGCTCCAGGTCCCATCCGCGGCCGAGCCACCCGGACGCGCCGGCGCTCGAGTAGGTCAGGTCGACACGGGGGGTCAGGCCCGTGCGGAACTGCGGGACCTCCAGGGGGACGGCAGCGCTCGCGGCACCGCCCGTGACCGGGCCTGTTATTTTTGCCACAGGGCAGATGTCGGCAGCCTGCAGGACAGTTACCGGCAATGACAGTGCGAGGGCGGCCCGGACAAGGACGCATGTCGACCAGAGCACCACTGAAGAGAGGGATGGGAAATGCCGGCCTGCCGGGGTACTCATGGGAATGCTCCTTTCATGATCTCCTGCCCTTTTACCATTGCAATCGTGTAAATAGCCGGAAACGGTGCCATACGTTAATGACGGCTTGAGAGCATGACGAGGGTATCATGGCCGGTAAACAATAGCTAATATTTTGTATATGCTTTTTATCAGGGTATTATCTGTGTAAGTTTCTTATATATAATAAAAGTGCTTGATGGAGTAAAGTGTGGCCATCGTTGTTTTTTCTATGAAGTAATGACGAGGTATGTTGGCAAGAGGCACCATGGAGACAGATAACTTCCCCCTGCTTCACCCCGAGGAGTTTCCCGGGGTTCCTTTCGTGATGGACAGGATATCCAGCCGGTTCATCAGGGAAAATAGGGTGATCCCCCTCGATGTGAAGGAAAACAAACTGCGGGTGGCCATGGCCCACCCGGAGGACACGCAGGTGGTGGATGCCCTGCGGGTGGTCTCGGGTGCGGACGTCGTGGTGTACTCTGCGGACGGCCGGGCGATCGACGAGTACATCGCGAAATTCTACGGCCGGGACGCGCAGGACATGAACCGTATCATTGAGGACATGAATACGAATGGCCTCGAGGCCATTCGTGACGAGGAAGACGAAGATGTGGGACACCTCAAGGACCTTGCGGCCGAGGCGCCCATCATCAGGCTCGTTAACCTCCTTATCACAAGGGCAGTCGAGGTAAGGGCCAGTGACATCCACATCGAGCCTTTCGAGAATGAAGTGAAGGTGAGGTACAGGATAGACGGGGTGCTCCACGAAGTCGAGTCGGCGCCGAAGAGGCTCGAGAAGGCCATGATCTCCCGGCTCAAGATCATGGCCAGGCTCAATATCGCCGAGCGGCGCCTGCCGCAGGACGGACGCATACGGCTCAAGGCGGCCGAACGGGAAATAGACCTGCGTGTATCCACGGTCCCGATACTCCACGGGGAAAGCCTGGTGATGCGCATCCTCGATAAAGAGAGCACCGTGATCGACCTGCCCTCGCTCGGGTTCTTTCCCGAAACCCTGTACGCCTTCAAGGAGATCATCAAAAAGCCGAACGGCATCCTTCTTGTTACAGGGCCGACCGGCAGCGGCAAAACGACCACGCTGTATGGCGCTCTCGCTACCATCAACGCACCGGGCAAAAAGATCATAACCGTCGAGGACCCCATCGAATACCAGATCAAAGGGGTGAACCAGATACAGGTACGGCCGCAGATAGGACTGAACTTCGCCGGCACCCTGCGCCACATCGTGCGGCAGGACCCTGACGTGATCATGATCGGCGAGATCCGCGACCTCGAAACCGCCGGGATAGCCATTCAGTCTTCGCTGACGGGGCACCTCGTCTTCTCGACCCTTCACACGAACGACGCGGCAGGCGCGATCACGAGGCTCCTCGACATGGGAGTGGAAGCGTTTCTCCTCTCGTCGACGGTCCGCGGGATCCTCGCGCAACGGCTCGTGCGCGTCGTCTGTCCCGCGTGCGGGCAGCCGCGGCCGGCTGAGAGCGTGCCGGGCACAGGGTGCAGCGCCTGCGCATATACCGGGTACCGCGGCCGCCTCGGGATATTCGAGTTGCTCGTCGTCAACGATGCGATACGCAGGCTCATACTGGCGAACGCGGACGCGGCGGAGATACGCAGCGCCGCCCGGGCACACGGGATGGCCACTCTGCTCGAGGACGGCCGGAGAAAGGTTGGGTCCGGCATCACCACCCTTGCCGAAGTGCTCAGGGTCACACAGGAATAGGGACCAATTGGCTGTTTTCTCGTACAGGGCGACAACGATGGGGGGTGTGGTGGCGGAAGGGGTGATCGAGGCGCCGAGCGAAGAACTTGCGGTGGAGCGGCTCAGAAATGCCGGCGTCATTCCTCTGCGCCTCTCCCGGCCACGGCAGCCGCGCATGCAAAAGATCAGCCTCAGGTCGCGCAAGCGCGACCTCCTGAACTTTACCACGGAGCTGTCGGCTTTGCTTAACGCCGGGTTGCCCCTCGACAGAAGCCTCAATATCTTAAGTGCAATATCGGAGAGCAAAGAGATGAAGGGCGTGATACACACCGTCCTCACGTCAGTCCGGGAGGGAGGCTCTTTTTCCGACGCGCTGAAAAGGCACCCGCAGATATTCCCCGTGCTGTATGTGAACATGGTGCGGGCGGGCGAGACAGGGGGTGTTATCGGCGCGGTGCTCGAAAAACTGCACGAGTTCCTCGAAACAACGAACGCGCTCAAGGACCATGTGGCGTCGGCAATGATCTACCCGGCCATCCTGGGCTTAACCGGCGGCGCCTCGTTCACCGTGCTCCTCACTTTTGTGCTTCCGCGTTTTTCCGTCATCTTTTCCGAGATCGGCGGCCCGCTCCCCTTTACGACACGCATGCTCCTTCTTTTCAGCGATGCTCTTCGCTCGTGGTGGTGGATAGGCGCGGCGGTCATGGCGGGAGCGATCGCCATCAGCATGCCGTGGATAAGAACGGAAGCGGGCAGGACCCGCTTTGATGCGCTCAAGCTCAAGGTCATGGAAGACGTGGTACGCAAGCTCGAAACGGCCCGTTTCTGCAGGACCTTCGGGACGCTCCTGCAAAGCGGCGTCTCCGTGCTGCAGGCCTTGAACAATTCCCGCGAGGTGATCGGGAACAGGATCATATCGGCAGGGATAGAATCGGCGGTAAAAGGGGTGAGAGAGGGGCGCGGCATTGCAGGACCGCTCGCCGAGGCGCATGTTTTCCCCGGTCTCGCGCTTTCGATGATCAAGGTCGGGGAAGAAACGGGGCAACTGGACAGCATGCTGCTCAGGGTTGCGGGCACATACGAAAAAAGCCTGAAAGAGTCTGTGAAAAGGTTTATGGGCCTGCTTGAGCCCGCCATGATCCTCGGCATGGGGCTCGTGATCGGCTTCATCATCATCTCCATGCTTTTGGCCGTATTCAGCATACTGGACCTCCCGTTTTGAAACAGAGGGAAGCCGGTTTCACATTGCTTGAGATCATCATCGTCCTTGCCCTGATAGGGACCATGTGCGGTCTTTCCACGCTTTTCTTCGCCCGAGGCCTTCCCGACGCACGGCTCAACTCCGCCGCCCGGGACATCTCCTCGGTGATCAGGCATGCACGTGCGCTGGCCCAGCTCAAGCGTGAGGACCAGATAATGATGATCGACGGGAAGGGGAGGATATACGGCATCAACGGCCAGCCGTTCAAGCCTGTACCCGAGGGCGTCACTATCGAGACCGTAGACCCCGCAACAGGACAGGTCTCCCGGGACGCACGCACGTTCCGTTTTTATGCGACGGGGGGACAGGAAACGGGCAGCGTCATCGTGAAGAACAAAGACAAGGCCCTGCGGGTCGACACCGACCCGGTCGCAGGATCGGTGACGGTAAAGGAGATGAGGCGATGACGAAGAAGCGGCCGGCGGCGGCAGCGGGGACGGGTGGCTTTACCCTGCTTGAGGTCCTGGTTGCCATTGCGTTGCTCGCTATCGCTCTCACAGTGGTTTTCGAGCTTTTTTCCGGGAGCCTGCGCACCATCCGTGCGTCGGAGGACTATCTTAATGCCGCATGGGAGGGCGAGGTCAGCCTGCAACGTGTCCTCAATGACGACAACCTGCAGGCAGGCACATTCACCGAGGTTACGGTGAACGGTTACAGGATAGAGACGACGGTCTCGGAGGTGATGGGCCGGGAGACCGACAGTCTCCCGTACAGGGCAATGGAGATAGGCCTTGCGGTGAAGTGGCGCAAGGGGTCGACGGAGAAGGTGACATATCTGAAGACCGTGAAGCTCGTCAATAAACACCGGCAGGATGGGACCGTTGGCCACAAGACCGGCAGGTGACCGTAGCGCAGACCATGGCCATGCTGCGAAAAACAAGGGGTTCACCCTTCTTGAGCTCATGGTTTCCGTGGCGTTGCTTGCGGTGATCATTACCGTCATCTCGGGGGCTATACGGCTTGGCTATCGTTCCGTGGACTCAGGCGAAAAGAATATCGGGAGGCTCGAGAGGTTCAGAATGTCCCTCGCCATTATCGACGCGCAGGTCCAGTCGGCATTTCCGCTCACACACGAAAAACAGGGTGTGAAAGTACCGTATTTCAAGGGCGGGCGCGACGTGCTCATGTTCGCGAGCAATTATTCGATATGGGACGGGGAAAAAGGTTTTGTGCACGTGACGTACAGGCTCGGGCAGAATGAAAAGGGCAGGCACGTCCTGTATGCGAGCGAACATACGATCGGCAGGGAAAACGAAAAACAAACGAGGCTCCTCGAAGGGTTTGACGACATCTATTTCGGGTACTTCTCGAGGGACCCGGAGACAGGGGGACCGGTGGAAACGGACCTGTGGACGGACGACAGAACCCTGCCGCAATGGATATCTGTGAATTTGACAAAGGACGGTATGAAACATTCGCTCATCATACCGATGAGGACAGGCGGGGCCGCAGTGACGCAGGCGCCGCCCGGCGTGATGTAGGGACCGTATGACCGGGCAGACGGGCCGACGGGAACACGAGCATGGCTTTGCCCTCATGGCCGTTGTATGGACCATTACCCTGCTTTCCGTTGTCGCGCTTTCCTTTGCCGTCATGGCAAAGATGGACACGTATGCAACCATGGGTTTTAAGGAGTCGATGGAACAGAAATATCTCGCCGAAGCAGGTATTCAGAGGGCCATTGTCGAGCTCGCGTATGGGAGGATGTCGAAGATGAGGAACGCGGCCGGCGCCACGGCGATGATAAGGACCGACGGGACTGCCTATACCCGCGAGCTGGGAACGGGAAGCTACACGTTCCGGGTCACCGACGAATCGGGCAAGATCGATATCAATGCGCTCACCGACAAAACCGGCATCCTGCTCAACAACCTTCTGCGCAAATTCGGGAGCAGCGAGGAAGAGGCAGATACGATCGTGGATTCGATCCTCGATTGGAAAGATGCGGACGACGCCCGCAGGCTGCACGGTGCGGAAAACAACTACTACATGTCCCTTCCCATGCCATACAGGGCGAGAAATGCCGGCTTCGAAACGCCGGAGGAGCTCATCCTGGTGAAGGGAATGGCCCGGGACGTGCTGTATGGCAACGAAAACCGCACGGGTATCATACATTTCATCACCGTCCATTCGGGTGCGGCCACCGTCAACATGAGCACCGCCCCGAAAGAAGTGCTCATGGCGATCCCCCGCATGACCGAAGGGCTGGCGGACACGATATACGGGCGCCGCGAGACCGGCGCAATGGCAAACCAGCAGGACCTGGCGGCGGCGATCGGCGATGGCTATGAGGAGATGCTGAACTATGCGGGCCCCGGCGGCGGCTCAAATACCCTCACCATCGAATCGGTCGGGCACAAGCCCGGTAAAAGAACAGGCTTCGGAGTAAAAGCGGTTATCATGCTCGATGCAAACGGCGGCTTCAGGTATCTCTACTACAAGTGCCCGAGCACAGGCAACCTGCAATGAAAATGACCTTCGATATAAAGAAAGCCGGGCAAGCATGTGTAACGATGGTCAACAAATGCGAGCGCCTGGAAAAATTGCTCGGCAATGCCCTCACGGGCAACTATCTTGAAGGCTTTCTTTACCCGAAACGGTGCACGTGCGTTTCCGTCGAGAAGAACGGCCTCTGCGTTGTCCGCATTTCACGGTTTCTTTCAAGGATACGAACCAGATTGCTCCACGAGTACACGGCGGAGAATAATAAACCCCTTACCCCGGACACCTTTGCCTCCATGCTTTCGCTTGCACTCAATGCATCGAAGCCAGGCAAGAGATCAAAGATCACCCTGGTGATGCCGCAGGAGTGGGTCATCGCAAGGACAACTGAGATGCCCCGCGCGGTCAAAGAAAACCTCGCGGACGTCGTGGCCTATGAACTGGACAGGATCACGCCTCTTGCGGCCGACGAAGCATGCTACGACTTCTGCATCGTTGACGAGGACGATCGGATGGTAAAGCTTTTCGTCCTTGCCTGTCCGGCCGATCGTCTCCATGCGTACCTGGCCGCACTTTCAGCGCACCGCATCACTGTCGAGAGGGTGACGACAGGGTTTTCGGGACTTGAGCTGGTCCGGAAAGAACATATACGGCGCAAATACCGCATTCCTGACGGCAACGGGCCGCTACGGGACAAAGCGATCGGCGGCGGTCTGGAATCGGTACTGCCCAACGTCAATCGGCCCGATCTGCTTTCCAGGGGCGCGAACACGGCCCGCAGACAACCCATGGCCGTCACCATCGCACTCATCCTCCTGTCCATCGGCCTCGTCATCCCCTGCCTCGTCGCCCCCCTCGTCCATGAAACAAAGCGGGTGGAGAAGATAGAGCGTCAGATCGCGATGAGAAAGGAAGGCGTCCGCAAGGTCGAAGAGATCAAGAAAGAGATAGACGTCGTTGCAAAAGACATTGCAGCCATCGAAGGCTTCAAGGAAAACCGCCCCATGATGCTTGCAATCCTGAAGGAGATCACCGCCGTATTGCCGAAGAACGTCTGGCTGACCAGGGCGCGCATGACGGATACGGCGGTCGAACTGGAAGGGTACGCTTCATCCGCCTCCTCGGTGCTCTCCAGACTGGAGCGATCGAAGTATCTCAAGAAGGTGGAGTTTGCAATGCCGACCATGCGCGACCAGAAACTGAAAGCGGACAGGTTCGTATTGAAGATGGAGCTCGAAGGCTTCGACGCAATCAGGCCCGCGGGCGGGGGGAACGGTGATGAAAAGAAGAAGTAGCCTGGTCCGCGTCGCTATACCTCTGATCGCGGTCCTGATTAGCCTCATACTCTATCAGAATGTCTACGTGAGGGTTCAATCGGACTTGAAAACGATGAGAGAGGAAAGAGAATTGAAGATGAAAATGCTCACGAAGCACGTCGCCCTGATCGCCCGGCAACCGGAGTTGGAAAAGAAGCTTACGCAACTTGGCGAACAGCGCAAGTCTGCCGGTCCGAAGATCCTCACGGGCAACACCCCTGCCCTTGCCGGCGCCGCGCTGCAGGAAATGGTGAAATCGATCATTACGGGGCACGGAGGGACCATATCGAGCGAGAGGATCGAAAAACCGGAAGACGCGGGAAGTTTCAAGGTCATCACAACGAGTTTCGATTGCCTGCTCCCCGATATCAGAAACCTGAACGATATTCTCTTTTCGCTCGAAACCAGAACACCGTACCTCGCCGTGAGGGAAGTCGACACGAGGACACGGGATTTCAGGAGCCCGAGGGAGCTCATGGTGAAACTGGAGATCTCGGCCTTGATGGCGGGCAAGTAGCATGAAAATGCTCAATTATCTTCTTAAGAACATCACATTGCTCAACATCCTGCTCCTGGCAGGCGCCATAGGCCTCGGGATAAACCTGGCTACCCTGCGTTCTCATAAAATAGTGATTCCCGCTGTTGCGCCGCCGAAGCCCGCCACCGCGCAGGAAGATGCACACGGAGCGGGTGCCGAAGGAGTCCCCGGGGCGAAGGCCCCTTTTCTGTCCGATTTCACGGTCGTTGCAGAAAACAATCTTTTTCATCCCGAAAGGCGCATCCCGCCCGACAAGAAAGAACAGGCCCTGCCCAAACCCGAACTGATCCTGTTCGGCACACTTGTGAACGGAACGGAGAACCTCGCGTTTATCGAGGACAAGAGATCACCGAAAACCTCACCGGGAAGAGGCAAGCGGCAGGTGACAGTCAAAAAGGGTGACATGGTGGGCGGCTTCGTTGTCACCTCCATCGAGACCGACAGGATCAAACTTGTGAGGGGAGAGGAAATGCTGGTCTTTCATCTGATGGCTGCGGAAAAACGCAGAGGCGAAACCGCATCGGACCCGGGAGGCTACACATCTCCCGCCGCCCCGAACGCCGCCCCTGCGGACCCTTCTTCGGCCGCTTCCCCACGGCCGACCATGCGAACAAGGCCGGGACCGGGACCGAAAGTCCGATAACACCGGTAGCAAGCATTACGAGATATAAATAAGAATCGAAACGCAGTTTAGAGTCAGGCGGCTGTCTTAAGAGTAACACGCATACCTGCCCTGGTTGCCAGGATTATCAGCATTTCGAGGCTAAACCTTTCCCATTTTCCCCTGATAAGGTCAGACACTCTTGACTGTGTGACTCCCAGTATTTGGGCGGCATTCACCTGCGTCAGTTTTCTAATGTGAATGAATTTCCTCAGAGCAGCCATAAGGTCGGCACGCATTTTAAGTATGGCGGCCTCATCCGGGGAATATCCCAGGTCAATGAATATATTTCCGGACGAACTAACGGTCGGCTTCTTCATATTCAAGGTCTTCCCTCACTGTTTTATCTCCTGCTCGAACTCCTCGTGGGCCTGTGATCCGGCCTCGGGCGTTCCGTTCTTTTGGTCGGTGCCCATTTTGTTTATCTCATCCTTTTTGATGCCGTGTTTTCCCGTGGCTGTGAACTTGTCCACGTAATCGTCCGTCACCTTTTTCGCGTCCCCCTGGTTCTTCATGACGTGGGGGGTCAGAAGAATAATGATCTCCGTGCGGGAGAGGTCATCGGTGGTGTTGCCGAAAAGATGGCCTAAGAGCGGTATCTTGCTCAGCCAGGGGATGCCTGTGATCGATCTTGTGGTATCCTCCCTGATCAGGCCCCCGATCACTATTGTTTCCCCGTCCTGCACCACCAGGTTCGTGGATGCCTCGGTTTTGTTGATGATGATATTCTTTTCATTTGAAAAAAGCTCAATAGTGCTGAAGGTGGACACCTCCTGAGCAAGGGCAAGCGACACGAGGCCGCTTTCGTTCACCTGGGGCGTCACCTTGAGTATGACGCCTATGTCCTTGTACTGGATGGTCCTCTGCGGTGCCACGGTTGTCGACCCGAATGTCTCGGAGGTCGCGACGGGGACCTGCTGGCCGACCTGTATCCGTGCCTCCCGGTTGTCGGCTACGAGAATATGCGGGGCTGCAAGCACTTTTGCCCTGGACTTCGTTGCCAGTGCAGAGACCACCGCCCTTACACGGTCCCCCACTTTACCGACGAAGGTAAAACCCGATCCGGGCAGTTTGGCGGGATCGAGGCCGGAGGGATTCAAAGAAAGGGTACCGTCGACTTTATTGGCTGCGAAATGGAAGGTCGTGTCAACAGAGGCTGACAGGCCGATGCTCAAATTGTCCGTAAGCATCACCTCTGCAATGATCCCTTCGATGACCACCTGCCGCGGCACGATATCGATCTGCCGGACGGTCTCCCTGATGAGGGCATAATCTTCCGGCGTGGCGAGAATGATAAGCGCGTTCATGGCCTCGTCGTGAAAGATCCTCGTGATGTCTGATACGATCGCCCCCCTTTCCCGGTGGGATGCGGGCTGACCGGGTATGTGGGCAGGCAGGGGCGCCGCTGTGCCACCTGGTCCGGTGCCCGGTCTCGAGGCCTCAAACGCCGCCGCCTGTCCCGGCTGCGCGCCGAGGAATATCTGCTGGAGCAATGCCGCCGCATTCCTCGCCTTCCCGTTCTGCACGTGATGGACGAAGACCTGGGCCTGCTTCCTTTTCTGCTGCTCATTATCCAGGGCGTTGACAAGCTGCATGATCCTTTTCACGCTGGCGTCGGTGTCGACCACGATGATCTGGTTCGTCTTCGGTATGTCGACGACAAACGCGTTTGCTGACAGGAACGGTGTGATAAGTTTGACCATCTCAGAAGACTGAAGATAGAGAACGGGTATCACCTGGACGAGCGATTTGCCCTCGAGCGGTATCTTTTCAACATCCCGCCCGAAGGCGATCGGCGTCGGTTCGCGCGCAATTTCGCTGATAGGGATGATCCTGTAGAGGCCCGCGTCCTCTACCACCCCGATGCCGTTCAGTCTCAATATAACTTCCATGACCGGAAGCACCCTTTCCCGCGGGACAGGCGCGATCGACCGGAATGTCACACGTCCTTTTACCCTTCCATCCACAACGTAGTTCGTCCGAAGGACGTCGCCGAATATCGTCTGGATAACCTGGTACACGTCCGCATCGTCAAAATTAAGGCTGATAGGAGGGCCGCCGCCGGATCGCTTCCCGGCAGGAACGGCACGCCGCGCCGCGCCGGGCGGGCCGCCCGGAGCGGTTACCCCAGCGGCCTCCGGCTGTGAAGGCGGCATGGCGGGCGGCGGCGGGTGCCGTGGTTGTGCGCCCGCAGAGGGTAACGGCGGCGGCGCAGCCGTCAGAGGAGGCATGGCGGCGGGTGCCGGATCCGGGGCCGGAGGCCCGGGTGCCGGGCTATGTGCCGGGACCAGGGGCCGGACTTTGACAGCCGGAGGACCGGCAGTTTTCTGGTCTTGCGTAAATGCCTGTCCCGTTATGGTTCCCGCAGCGAGAACAGCAATCATGGTAAGGGGTGCGTACAGCTTCGTTATGCGGTTCATTCGGGTTTTCTTGTCAAAAGGAGAGTTTTATCATTGTTGACCGGATGCGCACAGACGATCTGCCGTGCCGGACGTTATTCCCGGTCCGTCACGTCTTTGTCCTCTCCTTCCCCTCCCTGCACACCGTCCCTTCCGTAGGAATACAGATCGTACTCTCCATGTGCACCGGGACATTGATAGATGTACGGCCTGCCCCACGGGTCGTTGGGAAGGCCCCTTGTCAGGTAAGGCCCTTCCCAGTTCTCGGCCCCTGCAGGTTTCGCGGCAAGCGCACTCAACCCCTCCTGCGTGGTGGGATACCGTCCGGTATCGAGCCGCATCTGGTCGAGCGCCTGCCCGAGCAGCATTATCTGCGCCTTTGCGGCCGATTGCTTCCCTTTGCCCAGTTTGGGAAATAACCGGGGGGCCACAAGGGCGGCAAGGAGGCCGACAATGACCATGACCACGAGCAGTTCCACAAGGGTGAAACCACGGTTTTTCTTCACCGTGCAACGACCCATCAATCGCTCCTTCTCAACATCGCAAACCTTATGGCCTTAAGGACCGATATGCACGGAGCCGGGCCAACGGTAGGAAGTTTACTCGTTATCGTAAAGGGCGCCTCGCTCCCGAGGGAACGTTAGTGCGGGCACCAATTACAAATCCTCACATCACGGAAAAGTATCAGTCCGCATACTGTTGCGCAATATTCATTTAATGCCGGTATAATATGAGGCAAGCACCAGAGATGAGGTGCCGGGGACATCCTCAGATATGGTGAGGCACGCCTCAAAAATCAAACAGGGCAGTCACGTCGGCCCTTTCCTGTGGCGTGGTTTTTCAGTTTTTCGGGAATGCCCTTTCCTTTTTCTGCTATATTTATGGATGTGGGGCCGCATTAACCGGAGGGTACATGATAAAGAGCGGAAAATTCCTGTTCTGTTTTGTGCTGCTTCTCGTTGCCGTGCTCCCCTGTTTGGCCGATGACGGCAGTAAACTTCCTGGTACGTGGAAACTGGTCTCGTCTGAAGCCGAGATCCAGGCGACAGGGCAGAAGGAGCCGGCCATGGGGAAAAATGCCACGGGCTTTGTGATCTTCACCCCGGAAAGGGTGTTTTTTATCCTGACGGGGGAGGGGCGTCAGCCTGCGAAAGACGATCATGGCCGTGCCGCTCTCATGAACAGCCTTATTTCTTACACAGGCCTCTATCGCCTGAAAGGGGATAGCTGGACCACCAGGGTCGATGTTGCGTGGGACCCCGAGATCGTCGGGACCGACCAGACGCGTTTCTTCAGAATAGACGGTGACCGGCTTGAGGTAACGACAACGTGGGCCGTGCATCCGAATTGGCCGGAGAAGGGGATGCTCCGGGGGGTCCTTACCTTCGAGCGTGCCAGATAATACGGTGCGGAGAGTGCGGTTAAGATGAGGGAGGCAACCATGATCAAGAAACTGCTTCGGGCGCTAAACCTCGACAGCGATATCGACGATTATGAGAGGATCCACGCCGCCATCGAAAAGGATATCATCTTCAAGGGGACAAACCTCTGGATCCTCGCCTTCGCCATCATCGTGGCATCTGTCGGCCTCAACATGAACTCAACGGCCGTGATCATCGGCGCCATGCTCATCTCCCCCCTCATGGGGCCCATAAACGGCATGGGCTACAGCCTGGCCACATATAATTTCCCCCTTTTCCGCAAAGCGGTAAGAAACTTCACATTTGCCGTCATAGCAAGCCTGGCTGCCTCGACCCTTTACTTCACGGTCAGCCCGGTATCGACGGCCCACTCCGAATTGCTGGCCCGCACCAGTCCCACCATCTATGACGTCTTGATCGCTCTGTTCGGCGGCATGGCCGGGATCGTAGCTATCAGCAGCAAGAACAAGGGCAACGTCATTCCCGGTGTCGCCATTGCCACAGCGCTTATGCCTCCGCTGTGCACGGCGGGATACGGTCTGGCCAAGGTGAAGTTCTCTTTCTTTTTCGGCGCCCTGTATCTCTTCACCATCAATACGGTCTTCATCGCTCTTTCCTCTATTGCCGTCTCCCAGGTATTGAATTTCCCCATACGCTCCATACTCGATGATGTCCGGAAAAAACGTATAAACCGGGCAATCACTGTTATCATCCTCATCACTATTATCCCCAGCATATATTTCGGTTACGTCCTGGTGCAGAGGGAGTCTTTTCTGGAGAATGCCGCCCGCTTCACGCGGAACGTGAGCATCATTGAAGGCAACTACCTTTTGAAAGATGAGGTAGACCCGAGCGGCAGGACGATCACCCTTATCTACGGCGGCAGCACGCTGAACGACCTTCAGAAGAGGATCATTGCAGAACGGGCAAAGGATTTTTCCCTGGATACGTCGAAACTGGTCTTTAAACAGGGCTTCTCCATCGACCACATTACCCGGCAGGAAACCCAGATCGATTCCTTGAGAGGGGAGATCAAAAGCCGGGAAGGCCAGGTTGGCGCCCTGAAGGGGGAAATAAACCGTCTCAACATGCTGCTCAAGGATAAGGAAAGCCGGCAGGACGAAGCGCGGCGCAGGGCCGGGATGGGGCGGCAGCTTCTGGCAGAGATCAAATCCCTGTACCCGCAGATAACAGCCTGCGCGTATGCCGAGACCGCAGCGTTCAGGGATGGCGTTGAGGGTGCGAAGAAAGTCGACATCATCGTCTTCAAAGCCAGAAAGGGCTCTCTTGGCACGATCGACCGGAAAAAGATCGGCAGGTGGCTCACGTCCAGAGTGGGGCAGCGGAATTACAAGGTGTTCTACGAATGGTAGTGCCTGGCTCCTTTCGTGCTTGCAGGGAGCTTACCCTTTCATCAACAACAGGCTGAAAGCCATAACGGCCATTCCCCCGACAAGCCCGAGGAGGCTGTCGTGCCCTTTGCCGTACGCACGGCTCGTGGGCAGAAGTTCGTCGAGGCTTATATATACCATGATCCCGGCGACGAAGCCAAAGAGCACTCCCATTACCTGGCCGGGGATCACACCGGAGCTGCCCGGCAGAAAGAACCTCAATGCGAGGTAAGCGACGATCGCGCCCACGGGTTCGGCCATCCCGCTCAGAAGAGAATACATAAAAGCCTGCCGCCGCTTTCCCGTGGCATAAAAGATGGGCACGGAAACACTGATGCCTTCGGGAATGTTGTGAATTGCTATGGCCCCTGCGATGGCGAGGCCTACCCCGGGGTCTTTGAGCGCAGAAAGAAACGTAGCAAGGCCCTCCGGCAGATTATGTATTGTAATGACGAGGGCCGTAAACAGGCCCATACGCATCAATCTGCCCTCATGCATCTGCCGGCTGCCTTCGGCCTCTTCGTCTGCGGACAGGCGTGCCGGGACCCCGTGAAGAGGCGCGAACTCCTCCTCCGCATGCGTCTCGTGCGGGTTCTCCGCCGAGGGAACAAGGTAATCAATGACGCCGATAAAAAGAATGCCTCCGAAAAACGAACCCACGTTGACCCAGTGACCAGCTGTCGTGCCGTAACATTCTACGAGTACCGCCGAGCCCTTGAAAAATATCTCCACAAAAGCCAGGTAGAGCATGACCCCCGCCGAAAATCCGGTTGAAACCGAAAGGAAGCGGAAATTGGTCCTCCTGGCCGCGAAGGCAATGATGCTCCCCACCCCTGTGGCCATGCCTGCGAATGTGGTCAATCCGATCGCCATCCATACCTCGCCCATAGCCCTTCCGTTCACCTCCTGCCATAACACGTGAGGGCCCTTAAAAGCCCTGCGTCAGCCCTCACCTCTTTTGCTGTGCCTGACGGAAGCCCTCCCCGAGACGCTTAAGGCCCGCGGAACAATCACGGTCCGGCAGACAGGCCTCTATAAGCACGAGTTTGTTCTCCGCCCGAGAAGCCGTCTTCAAGGCCTGATCGAGCTCTTCCTCCGTGCTGACACGTATGCCTGTTGCACCGGACCCGTCGTCAAACACCCCGGGCAGCATCGAGTAGCGCCACATGTGGATGTCATTGTACGGACCGTCTTCGTGGAGGACCCGTTCAATGAGATAGCCATCGTTATTGATGACCAGTATGACGGCGGGGCACCGTTTGCGTATCAGGGTGGAGACCTCCTGCGCCGTCATCTGGAACGCCCCGTCGCCGGTGAGGACCACCGGGCGTTTTTCGGGACGCGCCAGCCCGACGCCTAAAGCTGCCGGGGTACAGTAGCCAATAGAAGAATAGTAGTTCTGGACGATGAAGTTCTCTGCCTCTTCTATGTGGAATTCCGGGGCTGCACAGAAGGCGTCGCCGGGTTCGGCGAGCAGGACCATCCGGTCATCGAGAAAACAGTCCAGACATTCGTACAGTCGTGGTGCTGTGAGTACGCGCGACGCCTCGGGCACGAACGGGCCCCTCGGGCGCAACGATTCTGCCGGATGGGAAGCCAGGTACGAACGCGGCCGGACCGCTGAGGTCAGCCTCCGGATGAAATCCTTCAAGTGTATCTTGCGGTAGTAATGGTTGCCGATGCGAACCTCGTCCCTTCCGGCAGCGATCATCCGCCGGTTGTCGAGATTCATACTGAACAATCCCGTGTCCAGGTCCGTTATCCAAACCCCGAGAGACAGGATGCAGTCAGAGCTTTCTACCTGCCGGCGCACCGTTTCCCGGCTCCAGCCGCCCTGGTATATGCCGGCAAACTGGGGGTGAAGCTCGGGCAATACGGACTTGCTGCTCAGCATTGTGGCAAAAGGGACCTCGGCCGCTTCAACCAGGCGGAGCGCCTCGCCCCCGAGGCCAAAGCGCAGCAATTCCACACCGGCAAGCATCAGGGGATGCCCGGAGTTGTCGAGCATGCGGGCGGCCTCCGTTACACATTCCGCGAGGGCGTCCTCGTCGGAGGCCCACGGCGCGGCATCGGGCATTTCCTCAGGCGGGCGGCACGGTGCATTCGTTATGTCGGAAGGCAGCTCCAGGTAGACGGGCAGTTTCCGGGAAATGCAATTCTGGATAACCCTGTCAATCTCATCGGGGGCTTTTCCGGGGTCCGTCAGTATGGTCGCATCGGTCGTTACTTTCCTGAAGATCTCCAGCTGAACATAGTAGTTTGAGATGAGATGGTGGACCAGGGCCCCGGATTCTCTGCGCCGGGCCGGCGGGGCCCCGCTGATGACGATCAGGGGCACCTCTTCCGCAAACGCCCCCGCTGTGGCATTCACAATACTCAGCCCTCCCACTCCATACGTCACGACTGCGGCACCCACCCCATTCATCCGGGCATAACCGTCTGCCGCATAACCGGCGTTCAGCTCGTTGCAGGTCCCCACCCACTGGATGGGACTGGCAATGACCTCATCCAGGAAATCGAGAACATAATCCCCCGGAACCCCGAAAAGATGCCTGACGCCAACCTCCTGCAGGCGATCGAGGAGGTAGTGTGATACCGTGTAATTCGTTTTTGTCAATCTTCCTCCTTCTAGCAGAGATACCCTCAACGGACCATTGTATCACAAGAAAAGCGAGAAGAGATAGGGGGCCGAGATCCCCGGGCCCACGCGTCGCAAGCCCAAAGAGATAGCGACATGGGAACCACCCTGGCGCAGACCTATTATCAGGCAGTCGATAAGGCCGGCAGCATTTCATACCATTGCGGCAACCCGCCGTGCAGCTCAAACTATACCAACCCGATGGGCAGCCCTAACGCCAACAAGGCCTTCTTCTTCGAGAACAGCAACTATGGCGGCGCCTCCGCGGAATTTGGCAAGGGTGCGAACATCCCCGACCTGACCAGGTATAACACCACGTCGGGAGCGAAATGGAACGACCGCATCTCGTCGGTCAAGGTGGGTTCCGGGGTCCGGGTGCTCATCTATGAGCATATCAACTACGGCGGCCGCTGCATGACCCTGTCGAGCGGCCGGGACTATCCCTCCCTGGGCAGCCAGAACGCCAACCTGTCCGGTTCAGAGAACTGGAACGATCGCATCTCGTCCTTCAAGGTCACGGGACCGGACCAATCCTGCCCGTGAGCAATCGCGGTGATCATGGGGACGCTCTTCAAATATTCAGATCGATCAGGTTGCCGACATAGTCATGCAGGGCCACCCTGTGCACCCGGGGCCCCGCTGGCTTTTTAATTTTTGAGGAGCGTCCCTGTCCCGTGGATTACTAAAACGGACAGATGTTTGAACAACGGTTGTGAAGATCAGGAAGGGGAGTTGAGGGTTTCAGGCTTTTTCTGTTCTTCCTCTTTTCTTTTTTCTTTTTTGTGACGTACCGAACCAAAGACCACACTGCCAATGATCAGTGCCCACCACAATAACCAACAAACCAGTAAAACCCCGAAAGCTATTGCAATATATAATAACGGCCCTTTCATACCCTAAACCCCTCTGAGGATCAGGAATTTTACCTGACCCCCGCTTCAGCACATAATGCACGTTATGTTACCACGAAACAAAGAAGACTTAACAGGATATATTTGCCAGACCGGGGGAGGCCCCATAGGCCGTTTGCAGGGCTCAAATAAATATTACTTTCTTTCGATAAATCTTTATTATTGCCCTTATCAATTCAGCGTCATTCAGACCTGCTTTCTGAAGGGAAAAAAGGAGTTCTACTCCTTTTCTGGCAACCTTGACAATTTGTTCAAACTCGCCAGCACGTCCTGCCCTATAATACTCTTGCCTGAATTGCACTATCTTGGATAAAGACCGACTGAATCTCTGACCCTCCTTTTTTCTTTTTTCCTGGCAGCTTTCACAAAAACAATCACCGTGTCTTTGAGCCATTCCAAGCAGCTTGTTAATTCTGCCATAAGGGAATTCTTCTTTAGGTACAAGGACTCTTAAGGCTTTTACGATATTGATAAAATCCGATACCTTTTCTCTGTCCACATTTTTTCCTGAAACAATTTCTTCCGGCTCAACCATGACTCAACCTCTTGTACTTTTGTCCTGTATAAGGCTCTTATTACAATTAGCCTGACATAAAGAGAGGGGCACCGCTTACGCTTCCGCACGGCAGGAGTATTTTCGGAATGTCCCCCGGAAAACTTTTAATTGATACTACACTCTGCCGTTGATGTAAAGAGGCTTTCGCGTGTCTGATCACAGGGAATCAGGCTATTGCTTTCACTACTCATGGGCCCGGGGACGTCCTTGAATATGTGAATAGCTTTTGCCCCGGTTTTTCAGGTTGACCTATCGGTTACGACAACGCGGAGCTGACGCACCCGAAGGTTGGAATACCGGAGCCGTTCCGGATCTATCGGAATGAGGCCTTCGGCGACAGCATATGCCCTGTAAAGAGGCAAACTTGCAACAACAGGGAAGCCGTCCAATTTGGGATATTAACATATTCAAGGACGTCCCGGCGCGGCCCTATGCCATAACTGGAACGAGGAGCCTTTTTCCTTAAGTGTTGGAATGACAATGCAGGTGTTGTAATATAGGGAAATCACAGCAACTAAACTTCCGAAACCTGGGGTTGCCTTGTATTATGACTGACGCGTTTTAAGCAAAGAGCATGATCATCATACAGCCAGAGAGGAGCTAATATGAAAAATTCAGCCGGTATTATTGTCTTGATTATCTTAGTCTCGCTAACCACATCCGCCATAGCGGAGGATTGGAACCAGCGGTTGTACGATTCCATTTTCAGCGACAAGAACAACCATTACAATGTCGTCGTAGATATTGACGGCATAAGGCGCGCCCTGTCCAATGGGGCCGACCCGAATGCGCTCATAACGAGAGGTAAATACAGCGAATCAATCCTTTCAAGGCATGTTAGGGTCTGTACCTCCCAGATTGGTCCCGCAAACGTCCGCGCGGAGGTTGTCAAAAAGTGCGTTGAGGCGTTCGGCATATTGTTCCAGAACAAAGCCAGGCTGCAGGCGGGTTATGACGATACGATCCTGTTCTGGCCTGTAACGGGCGGGCATTATGATCTTGTAAAGCTGCTCCTCGATAAGGGGGCAGACCCGAAATTATGGCCTTACACCGAGATAGGCCCGAGGTATAAGCTTTCGCCCATTGAGGAGGCGGCGAGACATGGCCATAACAGAATTGTCGATCTGCTCGCAAGCCGAGGAGCTAAAAGGCCCGGCGCAGTCGAAATTGCGCAGCTAAGATTTGTCTGGCTGGCCTGCTTCGGTAATGCGAACAACTTGAAGGAGCAATTGGCCAGAGGAGCAAAAGTCAATGAGGCCGATCCAAACGGGGAGATAGCCTTATTACGTGCAGTTTCCATTCTTGGCGATGATCCCAGAAGGAATTCCAACGTAATGTTCTTACTCGGTGAAGGTGCAAATGTAAACCTTTCCGGTACCTCCAGTGAGCTGGCGGATTACATAACAACGTTCCCGCTGCATTCAGCAGTGCATTATACAAGCTATGGTTTCAATTCGACCAGGAAACGGGACATGTCCTATAATGAACAACTATTGAATGAGCTCATTAAAAAAGGTGCCAACCTTTCAGCAATCGACGGGAAGGGCCAGACCCCTCTTCACAAAGCCGCGGTCTGGAACAATCTTTATGCCCTTCGATTACTTCTGTCTCTTGGAGCCAATACGTCCGTCCGGGACAAATCGGGCAAAACAGCTCTAGACTACGCAAAATCTCCCGAAGCAATCTCGTTGCTCAAACAGTTTGGTGCGCAAGGAAGCCAGGAATCAGAACGCTAGGGGTCTGGAGGGTCTGGGAACGTGTGGCCCGGGGACGTCCCCGCGCCTCCCTTATTCCGCTTCCGCCTCCTCAAAAGTTTCGTGCACCGTGCCCGCCGGGTGCTCCGGCGGAGCGTAGATAGCGTAAACCTTCAGCGGCTTATCACCTTCGTTGATAATATTGTGCCAAAAACCTGCCGGGATGAATATCGCCCAGTCATCCGAAACCTTCCTGTCGAAGGTCATCTTTTCCCTGGTCGGGCCCATCACGACACGCGCCTTGCCCTCCTCCACACGTATGAACTGGTCCCCCTTATCGTGCTTTTCAAGCCCTATCTCCTCGCCGGGCTTGATCGACATGACCGTCATCTGTAGATGGCTCCCGGTCCACTCCGTCGTACGGAAATTTGTATTTTTCTTTGTCAGGTCGTTGATATCAACCACCCAGGGCTGCTTGCCGTGATCACTGGCCCCGTCTTTCGCGGCCGGGCCCGCTGCCGTCGCGAAACACACGGGAAGCAGTACGAACAAAAAAACCAGGACAGTTCTTTTCGTCAGCATCATCTCCCCTCCTTTGAGAACGGCAGGCGCGCCCGCGGGTTAAAAATTACACTCGAGGGGAAACGCATTCCCCGATCTCCCTATTTTCGTTAATATTAAAACCTCAGGATGGATTTGGCAAGGCCGGGAGATCTCCTTCTCGTCCTGCTTTGTCACCGGTTGCGCCTTAACGGTGTCCGAACTCTTAACGGGGTCGGGCCCGGGGACGTCCTTGAATATGTGAATAGCTTTTGCCCCGGTTTTTCAGGTT
>ERZ1645192.648-NODE-648-length-29046-cov-8.667138_pt1 | contig 29046 bp, 25 predicted proteins | sample MGYA00575354_ERZ1645192 | MGnify/ENA primary metagenome ERZ1645192 (study PRJEB40844, sample SAMN11349763) | freshwater sediment metagenome | isolation source: river sediment | host: Sediment | place: India: Faizupur Khadar , New Delhi | collected 2017-02-21 ... | reverse complement strand
GAAGCATCTAATCGAGCTTTACTTGTTTCAGCTTGCTCTACTGCTAAAGTTGCTTTTTCTAATTCTTTCGTAGCTTCACTTAATTCAATACCAATAAGTTCTTCTACATCATTTACTAAAACTGTTACTCGATTACGATCAATTTCAGCTAAGCCACCACATAAAATAATAGGTGTCCATTTTTCGTTTAGTTTTATTCTTAATAATCCAGTATCTAAAGCTGTAATTAAGGCTGCATGACCGTCTAAAACCCCTACTTGACCAGTTAAACCGGGTAAAACAACTTCATCAGCAGTTGTTGAGCAAATAACTCTGTCTGGGGTAAGAACGCGAATGTTCATAACCATATCTATTACTCCTTATTTTAGAGTTTCTGCTTTTGCAATTGCTTCATCAATGTTACCAACAAGATAGAATGATTGTTCAGGTAAATCATCTAATTCACCACCTAAAACCATTTTAAATCCTTTAATAGTTTCTTCTAAACTTACATATTTACCAGGTGATCCTGTAAAGATTTCAGCAACAAAGAATGGTTGTGATAAGAATCGTTCTACTTTTCGTGCACGAGCAACTGTTAAACGATCTTCCTCAGATAATTCATCAATACCTAAAATAGCAATAATATCTTGTAATTCTTTGTAACGTTGTAAAGTTTCTTTTACTAATTCTGCTACTTCATAGTGTGTTTCACTAACAATACCTGGTTGTAACATTGTCGAAGTTGAATCTAATGGATCTACAGCTGGATAAATACCTTTAGCTGCTAAACCACGTGATAATACTGTTGTTGCATCTAAGTGAGCAAAAGTAGTAGCTGGAGCTGGATCTGTTAAATCATCGGCAGGTACATAAACCGCTTGAATAGAAGTGATTGAACCTTGAGTTGTTGAAGTAATACGTTCTTGTAATGCCCCCATTTCTGTCGCTAACGTAGGTTGATAACCTACTGCTGATGGCATACGACCTAATAATGCTGATACTTCCGAACCTGCTTGTGTAAAACGGAAAATATTATCAATAAATAATAATACGTCTTGTTTATTAACATCACGGAAATATTCAGCCATTGTTAAAGCAGTTAAACCTACACGCATACGCGCTCCTGGAGGTTCATTCATTTGACCATATACTAAAGCTACTTTCGATTCTGAGAAATTTTTTGAATTAATTACACCAGATTCTTTCATTTCTTCGTATAAGTCATTTCCTTCACGTGTACGTTCACCTACACCACCGAATACTGATACACCACCGTGTGCTTTAGCAATATTGTTAATTAATTCCATAATTAAAACAGTTTTACCTACACCGGCACCACCAAATAAACCGATTTTCCCACCACGACGGTATGGAGCTAATAAATCAACAACTTTAATACCTGTTTCAAAAATTGATGGTTTAGTTTCTAATTCAGTAAACGCTGGTGCATCACGGTGAATAGGTAACGTTTCATCATATGAAACAGCACCTTGCTCATCAACAGGTTCACCAATTACGTTAAAAATACGACCTAATGTAGGAGTACCTACTGGTACACTGATTGGAGCCCCTAAATTAATAGCTGCAACTCCACGTTTTAAACCATCAGTCGATCTCATTGATACGGCACGTACTTTATTATCACCTAATAATTGTTGTACTTCAACGATAGTTGAGCTACCATCTTCTAATTCAATTTTAAGAGCTGTATAAATAGGAGGTAAATTTCCATCAGGGAATTCAACATCTAATACAGGACCAATAATTTGAGTAACGAAACCTTTATTTAAATTAGTTTTTACCATTTTGATTTAACATATTAAAATACTTTCGAATAAATATACTTTCAAAGTTTTACCTACCAATTGTAAGGATTAACAAATTTAGTTGCTAGCTAGTATTATACAACAAACTAATATTAATTAGTGAATATAATTTCGGAATTACAGCTAACTAGTTCAATTTAGGTATTTTCTCTTAATCTACCAGTTATTTTTAACCAATTTCTAGCCCCTGGATAATTATCAGGAGCTAATTTAAGAGCTTGAATCCAATATTCTCCAGCTTTATCAAATAATTCTTTTGATAATTCAGTATACTCATCTTCTTCTAAGGTTTGAGCACGTAGTGCTTGCGAATGATAAATTACTGCAATATTATTTAAAGCTTGAGGTAAATTTGAATTAAGTGCTAAAGCCTGATGATAAAATTCTAAAGCTTGAGTATATTTTCCAGTGTTCCCATAAATTAAACCAATGTTATAAAGTGTATAACTTCGATCATATGGATCTTCTTCAACTTGAAGAGCTTCATAATAGTTTTGCAATGCTTCGGCATAACGACCTTTTCCTTGAGCTGACATTCCAGCCCGATAATATGAAAAAGCTTGTTTTTCTTGTTTACTTGCTGGTAAGACTTTTAATAGAATATCAGCAATAACTGTAAATGTTTTATCGATAAAATTTCCCATATAATTCTCCTTCTAAATGAAATAGAAAAGTTTAGAGTTATTATTTTTTACTATAATAACTCTAAACTGTTCTAAACTGAATTAGATGCCACAAAAGGAAAAAGTGATAGGACACGCGCTCGTTTTATTGCTTTTGATAGCTTACGTTGTTGTTGAACTGTTACACCCGTTGCTCTGCGTGGAAGTATTTTTCCTTGTTCTGTTAAAAACAAAGTTAATAGATCAATATCTTTATAATCAATTTTTTGATTTAAACTAATAGGGGATACTTTTCTTTTTTTTAATGCCATAATTTTTTACTTTATTTAATTTCTTTGTGTACAGTTGGTTTATTACAATTAGGACAATATTTTTTTAATTCTAAACGTTGGGGATTGTTACGACGATTTTTTTGTGTTGAATATCGTGAAACCCCCGCTGATCGCTTATTTGGATTTGAGCGACATTCAGTACATTCTAAAGTAATTAAAATTCTAGTACCTTTATTTTTTGCCATAGAAATTTGAACTTAATAATTTTATTATTATTATATTGCCTAAAATTTTAGATCTTATCAAGTCTTAATGATCTTTTAAAAAATTTTTTCCTGAAAAGCTTTTAATTTTTTCTGAAATATACTATATTACAGTAAACATTAATTTTTAAACAATTAAAATATGGCTAATAATAAATCAGCAAAAAAACGTATCGAAATTAATAAACGAAATCGTTTAAGAAATAAATATTATAAAACGTCTGTAAAAACTTTAATCAAACTTTTTTTTGCCAACTTAGAAATTTACAAGAATTCTCAAAATACTGAAGATAAAAAAAAAGTACAAGAAGTTTTAAACTCTGTTTATAGTATGATGGATAAAGGAACAAAGAAAAGTATTTTCCATAAAAATTTAGCCGCTCGAAAAAAAGCAAAATTAGCTGCTTGTTTAAAAGCTTCATAAATTTTTGTGAATTATAAGATTGTTGCATTTATATTTATTTTTAGTTAAGAAAATCTTATCGCTTCTTAACTAAATTTTCAAACGTGTAAACCGTATTAAACGGCTGATAAGAAGAAAATCAATTCAAATATTTGCATTATTTACAGCATTATGCAACAAAAAATAAATTACATTAATGCTCTTCCGGACTTTTTGGCAATGCAAAGAGTAAGTTTTTGTTGGTTTATTACTCAGGGTTTAACCGAAGAATTAGCATTATTTTCTAAAATTCATGATTTCAGTCAAAATACTGAATACATAATGTTTAGTGAAGAATATAGTTTAATAAAACCACCCTATAGTTTATTAATTGCTCGAAAATATAGTGGAAACTATAAAGCACAGTTAGTAATTCCAATTGAAGTCAGAAATAAAACAATTAATAGCATTCGTTATCAAAACCAATTTCCCATTATTACTTTACCCTTAATGACTACCTATGCAACATTCATTATAAACGGATGTGAACGCGTTATTGTAAGTCAAATTATTCGAAGCCCTGGAATTTACTTTGAAAAATCTAAAAACCAAAAAACCCAAAAACAGTTTAAACGAAAGTTATCAACCGATATAAATAAATTACGTTCTTTTTTACCATCCGGAGAAGCTTTTCTTTCAGAATTTGACCTTTTCTTTTCAATTCCAAGCTTTACTTATGATAAAATTAAAAAAAGAAAAAAAATAATTCCAAATTGGAATAATAATACAATTTATTATTATTCAATTAAGTATTTAAAAAATTCTATTAACGATTCATCTTTTTACCTTTTTCAATGTTTTAAATTTTATCAGTTAATTTCAAAAACTTTAAACTCAAAATCAAAGAAGAAACTAATTCAAATTTTCATAAAATGGTTAAAACTAAAAAGTCAAAGCCAAAATGTTAATTCTAGTATCGACGAAAATAACATTCGTTATACTCTAACCTATTTTCAATTTGTACTAACAATTTTAATAAAAGCTCAAATTTGTAAAGTAAAAAATTCAGGATATTCAAATTTATCAAACCTTATCGTCACAGATTCTTTTGTTGAGAATTCAAATTTATCCAAAGATCAATTAGCTAAACTTATCCAAATTTATAGTAAAACTATTCTTACTTCTCAAATCTCAACTCAAGTTCAGTTAAATTCTAAATTAATTTTAACATTAAAAGAGGTGAGTGATTGGCTTAAAGAAATGGAAGATTTTCAACTTTTAAAAACTAATTTTGGTGATAAGTGTAAGAAAATTAATCAAATCACTCAGTTAATTGAATTTTCAAATTTACGTCCAACCATTTATTTTTCAAATACGTTAAAAGATCAATTTAAATATGTTTTTGGAAAAAATAAGTTTACTTATAAATCTGAACGTCATAAATACTTAAAAACGAAAACACAATTACTACTTTATAAAAAAGACCATGATATTAAAACTGAGTATCATAAAAAATATGAAGAAAAAGATTTATACAGTGCAACTTTAATACCCGAATATGGTTCATGGATTCGTTTTAGTTTTCAAAAAAATCTAAAAATCAATCCATATAAATATCCAATTAAAAATCAAGAAGATGAAGTTATTATTCAATTAGATAAAATTAATCAAAAACCTATTCTTTCTTTATTAAAAGAAATGGGATTAACTGATTTAGAGATTCATCAAAACTTACAATATGCCGATTTCTTTTATTTTAATAAACCTTTAATTATTAATTCAAAACAGTTAAAGCAACCAATCTCTAGATTTGAATTTAATTTAGAATATTTTAAAAATATCTCTGAATTTTCAAGAATTTTTGATCCAAACTATTATCGATTAGGTCGAGTAGGACGATTAAAAGTTAATAATCGTTTAAATCTACAACTTAGTGATCGACTACAAATTATTACATATGAAGATATTTTTGCAATCACTGATAAATTAATAAATCTGACGATTTCAAAGGCTGTTCCTGATGATATTGATCATTTAAAAAATCGGCGTGTTCGATCTGTTGGTGAATTATTACAAAATTTATTTAGAATTGGGTTTCAAAGGTTAATACGAAAATTACGTAATCAAACAAATAAAATTGATTCTGGCTATTTATTAAGTTTTAATATTGTTAATGCTACAATTCGAGAATTTTTTGGATCAAGTCAACTATCTCAATATTTAGATCAAACAAACCCCTTATCATCGTTAACTCATCGACGTCGAATTAGTGGTCTTGGACCAGGAGGTTTTGATAGAGATCGAATTAGTTTTGCTGTTCGAGATATTCATCCAAGCCATTATGGTCGTATTTGTCCTATTGAAACCCCTGAAGGTCAAAATGTGGGATTAATTGCTTCATTAACAACTTGTGCACGAGTAAATAAACTAGGATTTTTAGAAACTCCGTTTTGGCGAGTTATCAATGGCAAAGTGATTAAAACTGGAAACCCAATTTATTTAACTGCTGATATTGAAGACTTATATAAAATTGCACCCGCCGATATTGCAACAAACAGTGAAAATTATTTAGTTAAAAATACAATTCCAATTCGCTATAAACAAGACTTTGTTAACGTTTCACCATCCGAAGTAGACTTTATCGCTATTTCTACCGTTCAAGTTGTTTCAGTTGCTGCTTCTTTAATACCATTTTTTGAACATGATGACGCAAATCGAGCACTGATGGGTTCAAATATGCAACGTCAATCAGTTCCCTTAATTTTCCCACAAAAACCAATAGTTGGAACCGGCTTAGAAAATCAGATTGCTATTGATTCAGGCATGACTCTAAATGCACAAGTATCTGGAATTGTTAATTCTGTTACCGCCAATAAAATTATTATTAAAGATAAATTTGGGAAAAAAATTATTTATAAACTTCAAAAATATTTACGCTCAAACCAACAAACGTGTATAAATCATCGTCCAATTGTTTGGAAAGGTGAAACAGTAAAATCAGGTCAGATTCTTACAGATGGTCCAGCTATAACTAACAGTGAATTAGCTCTTGGTCAAAATCTTTTAGTTGCTTATATGCCATGGCAAGGTTATAATTTTGAAGATGCAATTTTAATCAGTGAACGACTTGTTTATAACGATGTTTTCACTTCTATTCATATTGAACGATATAAAATTGAAATTGACCGAAATTCTGAGATGTCTGAACAAACTACCAAAATGATTCCAAATCTAAGTTTATCAGAGATAAAACATTTAAATGATGATGGAATTGTAACTGTTGGAACTTTTGTAAAACCGGGTGACATTTTAGTTGGAAAAGTAATTTCAAATAATACATCTGAACAATTACCTGAATCAAAATTATTAAGAGCAATTTTTGGAGCCAAAGCAAAAGGGGTAAAAGATAATTCATATCGAATGCCAGATGGCGAATATGGAAGAGTTATTGAAACAGTTACATTTAATCGTCGAACGAAATTGACATATAAATTTGAAAAAATTTATGTTTTTATTGCTCAAATGCGAAAAATTCAAGTAGGAGATAAAATTGCAGGTCGACATGGAAACAAAGGAATCATATCTAGGATTTTAGCTAGACAGGATATGCCATTTTTACCGGATGGAACACCAATTGATATTATTTTAAATCCATTAGGAGTACCATCACGTATGAATGTGGGACAATTATATGAATGTTTATTAGGATTGGCTGGCGATAGACTAAATTCACGTTTTAAAATTTTACCTTTTGATGAAATGTATGGTTTAGAGATGTCACGTATTTTAATCAATAAAAAACTACGTCAAGCATCCATTAAACGGAATCAAAGTTGGTTATTTAATCCATATGCGCCGGGGAAAATGGTTTTAATTGATGGTCGAACAGGAAAAGAGTTTGAAAATCCAATTACAGTTGGCAATGCTTATATGTTGAAATTAATTCATTTAGTTGATGATAAAATACATGCTAGAGCGACAGGTCCTTATTCATTAATTACTCAGCAACCATTACGAGGAAAAGCTCAACATGGAGGTCAAAGATTTGGAGAAATGGAGGTCTGGGCATTGGAAGGGTTTGGAGCTGCATTTACGTTAAAAGAATTATTAACCATTAAATCAGACGATATGCAAGGTCGCAATGAAACATTAAATGCAATCGTTAAAGGACAAAAGATTCCACAATTTGGAATTCCAGAATCCTTTAAAGTTTTATTACAAGAATTAAGATCAATTGGTTTAGATATGAGTACTTATAAAATTGAGAAGTTTAGCTCATCAAAAAGATATGAAATTGAGGTTAATTTAATTGAAAAATATAAAGCATTATCAAAAACATTTTCCCCTACCTCAAATATAAATGATATTTCATTTTAATAATTATGATACAATTTGCAAAAGAATTTAGTTATATAAAAATCAAATTAGCCTCGTCCTTTCGTATTTTACAATGGGCAAATCGTAGATTGCCAAATGGTCAATTTGTTGGAGAAGTTCAAAAGTCGGAAACAATTAACTATCGAACTTTTAAACCTGAAATGGATGGTTTATTTTGTGAAAGAATCTTTGGTCCTAGTAAAAGTCTTGAATGTGCTTGTGGAAAATATAAACGAGTTCGTTATGAAGGATTAATCTGTGAGCGCTGTGGCGTTGAATTAACAGAATCACGTGTAAGACGGCATCGAATGGGTTATATTAATTTAATTTATCCTGTTACTCATGTTTGGTATATTAATAGTCGACCGAACTTTATGGCTTTATTACTAGAGATTGAAGAATCAGAAAAACAATTAAATACAACCTACAATACCCATTCGGAAAAATGTCAAAAATGTAAGGGTTTAAAATTAACAACTTCTACAGTTGTTAATTTATGGGATGAGAGAATCAAACGAATTAAACTTGCTTCATTAGCTTATTTTATTGCTGAGGATGAAATCTCATTCTATGGATTACACTGGGATTTACAACAATATCGGCGCAGTCGAGAATTAGGATATAGTGGCTATCCATTAAAACCATATCCTAAACCACAAAATAGACGATATAATACACCAAAATATTTATTGCGAGCCACACCCAATTTTTTGATTGGTGCACCATTAATTAAACGGGAATTAGAAAAACTTAATTTACAATCAGAGATCTTTCGAACACGATGTTTTGTTTTAGTCTGTACAAAAGTATTAAATAAAGAAAAACCACTTTATAATGAATCAAACTGGTTTCGAAAATGGGAACAACAACGCATTTATAAAATTCGTGAACAAGCCATTAAAAGAATTCGAATTCTTGAAAATTTAATTGGAACGGGATCACGACCTTCTTGGATGATTTTATCTATTTTACCTGTAATTCCTCCTGCTTTACGTCCTATGATTCAATTAGAAGGTGGACGTTTTGCAACATCAGATTTAAATGAACTTTATCGTCGAATCATTACTCGTAATAACAGATTATTAAGATTATTAGAAATTGATGCTCCTCAATTAATTATTAGAAATGAAAAACGTCTATTACAAGAAGCCGTTGATACATTAATTGACAATGGAAAACGAGGTAAAATTGCTTTAAGTGCAAATAATCGACCATTAAAATCATTGTCAGATATTATTAAAGGAAAACATGGTAGATTTAGACAAAATTTATTAGGAAAACGAGTTGATTATTCTGGCCGTTCAGTAATTGTTGTTGGTCCAAGTTTAAAATTAAATCAGTGTGGATTACCATATGAGATGGCTATAGAATTATTTCAACCTTTTGTCATTCGTGAACTAATTAATCAAGGTTTAGCCAATAATATGAAAATTGCAAAGAATTTAATTCAACAAAATGAATTAATTATTGAACCTGTTTTAGAAAAAATTTTATCAAATCATCCTATATTTTTAAATCGTGCTCCCACACTACATAGATTAGGTATACAAGCATTTGAACCAATTTTAGTTCAAGGTCGAGCAATTAAACTACATCCTTTAGTTTGTTCAGCTTTCAATGCTGATTTTGATGGAGATCAAATGGCGGTTCATATTCCTTTATCCTTAGAAGCTCAAGCTGAATGTTATATGTTAATGCTAGCTCCTTATAACTTCTTATCTCCTGCAAATGGAGAACCGATTATTATGCCAAGTCAAGACATGGTTCTTGGATGTTATTATTTGACAGTTAATAATATTAAAAATCTATCTGGTTCAAATCATTATTTTTCAAGTTTAGAAGATGTAATTTTAGCCTATAGTCAAAATAAAATTGAAATTCATAGTTCAATTTGGGTTCGTTCTTATGAAAACAACTTTGATTTAACAAATCCATACCGAATCGTAATCTTAAAAGACAAAACTAGTATTGAATATTATAAAGATGTCCAAGTAAAAAAAAATCAAGATGGTGAGATTCTTGTTCAATATTTAAAAACAACAACGGGAAGAGTTATTTTAAATTACACAATTCAAAAAACATTAAATTTTTTATAAACTTAAAACGAAATGGACTAAAAATATTTTATGAAAAATTATACTTATCAAAATACTTTAATTGGAAAGAAGCAACTCCGTCAATTATTAGCTTGGAGTTTTACAAACTATGATTCAATGCAAGCTTGTGCCTTAGCAGATGAATTAAAATATTTAGGCTTTAAATATGCTAGTCAAGCTGGTATTTCAATCAGCATTGAAGATTTAAAAATTCCTTTTGTGAAAAATGTTATGCTTGAAAAAGCAAATAAAGAAATTCGAAATGCTGAAAAACTTTATTTAAAAGGAAAAATTACTGATGTTGAACGATTTCAAAAAATTATTGATACATGGAGTCTTACAAGTGAGTCGTTAAAAGATCAAATTATTTACTTTTTTAAAAATTATGATCCTTTAAATTCTGTTTATATTATGGCTTTTTCTGGGGCCCGCGGAAATTTATCACAAGTTCGACAATTGGTTGGAATGCGAGGTCTAATGTCTGATCCAAGTGGTCAAATTATGAATTTACCGATTAAGAAAAACTTTCGAGAAGGTTTAACCATTACTGATTATCTAATGTCCGGTTATGGAGCCCGAAAAGGTATTGTTGATACAGCTTTAAAAACAGCAAATTCTGGTTATCTAACTCGACGGTTAATTGATGTTGCTCAAGACATTTTAATTCGAGAAAAAGATTGTTTAACAAACCATTCTTTTCTATTTTCGATCTCAGATTCGAATAAAAATGAAATTGAAAATAAATTAGTAGGCCGAGTTCTTAGTAAATCGATTTTTGACTCAAAGTCAAATCAACTTATTGCTCAAAAGAATACCCAAATAACAGCAGAACTTTTAAAACAATTTAAAAAACATCAAGTAACAAACTTTTATATCCGTTCACCTTTAACATGTAATTTATATCGAGCAATTTGTCAAAAATGTTACGGTTGGGATTTATCTAATGAAAATTTAGTTGATATTGGAGAAGCAATTGGAATTTTAGCCGGGCAATCGATTGGTGAACCAGGCACACAATTAACGATGCGAACTTTTCATACAGGTGGTATTTTTACCTCAGAAGCCCGACAACAAATTATTAGTCCTTTAAATGGAATTGTTCAATTTTATAAAACATTAGAAACCGTGGTTTTACGTACCAATCGTGGTGAAGATGTTTTAGTAACAAAAAATTCAGGTTCATTAGTTTTAATTCCGGATAAAAAAACAGAAAAAATTGTCGAGATTGAAGTTTTAAGAAATACGATCTTATTTCCAAAAAATAATCAATATATTTTAAAAGATACGGTTATTGGAGAGTTAATTAATAAAAATAAACAAACAAAAACGGAAATTAAGCCTATTTTAACTGATACATGTGGTGAAATATTTATTCCACGTTTAAAGCAAAAAATTAACTTATTAAACAATAATAAATTAATTTGGATTCTATCTGGACAATTTTATAATAGTCCCCTTGATTCATTTTTAAATTTTTATCCCGATTATAAATTAAATAAACATAGTTATATATTTAGAACAAAACTAATCAATCACTATAGTGGATTTGTTAACTCAATAAATAGGCAAATTAATTTACCTAAAAGAGTTGTTAAAATAAATAATACGAAATACGTTCTAAAAAATGCTCGATTAAAAAAATTAAAAGAAGCAATTAATAATAATAATTATTTGCTAGAAATTGAAAAATTTAAATATTTTTTAAATATTTATCCGAAAAATTCCAAACATTATTTACAATTAACTCGAAATGAAAGTATTGGAACTTTAATATCAAATTCATTTAAAGTCTTAACGGGTGGCACAGTATATTATAATTTTAAAAATTTAATTACTAAAACGAAAGAAAATGACATTGTTTATTATTATAATCGGTCAAATCGGAACAAAAGTTACAATTCTATTGTTCGATATAGAACATTAATTTGGTTAAGCGAGGAATTTCATGAAGTTAATTGTGAACCTAATATTTTGCTCGTTGAACCTGGTGATTTTATTTCAAAAGGATTTGAATTGATTCCTGGTTTATTTTCAAAGACTTCTGGACTTGTAAATATTCTTCAAAAAAATAACGTCATTAAAACGATTGTAATCAAATCTGGAATAGTTTATGAAGGAAAGAAATTTAAAAAGACTTCAAAAAAACTTTATTACCCTGGAGAAAATATTTTTTCAAATATTATCGTTAAAACTCTATCATTTTGTGAACAAATTAATAGGAAAAATATCGACCAATTATTAGTTCGACCTGTTGAAATTTATGAATTTCCTTATTCAAATAATAATTCTATAATTAATTCTTTAAACCCAACTAATAGCATCATTTTTAACTTAACTTCACGAGCAACATATTCTTATAAATCTAATCAATCAATTAGAAGTGCTAAAGAATCAAGTTTAATTTCCAATCTTTTAAATTTTAAAACTAATCAGTCATTAAAAAAAAATATAACTATTAAGTTATCAAATAATAAAGTTTTTGATTGTATTAATTTTGATATGATTGAAAAGTTAAATTTAACTAACTATATTAAACCAAACTTACGGTATCAGAATATTCAGTCTTGTTTTTTAATTCAACAAAACCAATTTATAAGTAATTATACCGTTTTAGGTTATTTAGAAGCCATAACATCAAATTCGTTAGAAATTGTTAAATTTAAAATTAAAAAACAAAATAGTAAACAAATTTTTTTAATTTCTAATAATGATTGTTTAACTATAAAAAAATCCGAAGTTCAAAATAAAAAATTAAACGATTTTCTGGTCTCAAAAAATAATTTAGCAAAAACAGGGAAAATTATCATTGAAAATAATGAATTTTTCACTCTTCAAAAAGGACGCCCTTACTTTTTCCCAAACTGTAAAAATGAAAATATAAGTTTAAAAACTAATTTTCAATATAAATTAGTTTCAGCACCACGAATTTCATCGAATTTCCAAACTAATCGGTCGGTTTCTTTAAATTATTATAATATTATTAAATTATCAGTTAAAAAAAAACTAACCTCGAATTATACTTCAACAGTAAACTATAATATTAAATCAGAATTTTCCAAATTATTTATAAAAAATAATGGAAAACTTTATAGTTGTTTGATACCACAATTCTTTAAAAAATTTAGTATAAGTGAGAAAAAAGTAGAGTTAAAAGTACAACGATTACTTCGTTCAGATTTAAAAAAAAAATCTGGAAATAAAAAAACCGAAAGAACTTTATTATTACAAAGTTCAAATCTTATCGAAAATGGTAATAAAGATCAATTCAATAATCAAAGAGATTATCAGTTAACTTTACTAAAATTTGTCGAACAACCTTTTATTAAATCAACTAAAGCAATTGGATTATATTCGATCACAGAAGATTATTTTGAAGAAGATGTAAATAGTGTTTTTTGTAAAAATACAGAATTTGTAGAAGCTGGAAAAACAATTGGGCTATTAAATCTAGAAAAAGAAATTACTGGTGATATCGTTCAAGGTTTACCAAGAATTGAAGAAATTCTGGAAGCTCGTAAGAAAAACTTAAGTATAAAACGAATCCCAACAAGTCAAAAGAAAGGTCTTTTAATTCAAAAAACATCTTTAGATACAAATTTTGAATTTAAAAAACTTGGCACATCTATTCAAGAAAAAGATAAAATTAATCCACATAAATTATTAAAAGTTTATTTTAATTATTACGGGTCAATCAAGTATTTTTTATGTGATCAAACAAAAAAATTTAAATACAATCGATTAATTAATAACTATGAAGGAAGTTATAAAAGTTTTAAAAAAGTTCAACTATTTATTTTAAATTCAGTTCAATCTGTTTATCAATCTCAAGGCGTAACCATTAATGATAAACATTTAGAAGTAATTATTAAACAAATGACAACAAAAGTTTTAATTACATATGAAGGTGAAACACCTTTATTAAGACGAGAAGTTATTGATCTATATCATATTCAATATATTAATGAAATTTTACAAATGGAAAAAAAACAAATTTCTTGTTATATTCCATTACTCTTAGGAATTACAAAAGCTGCTCTAAATAATCCAAGTTTTATTTCAGCAGCAAGTTTTCAAGAAACGACAAGAGTTCTTACAAAAGCCGCAATTGAAGGTCGAATTGATTGGCTTCGGGGATTAAAAGAGAATATTATTATTGGGCATTTAATTCCATCTGGAACTGGCGCTCAAAATTATCGTAATTCTTTTCAAAATTCTTTAAAGGGGACAAAACTTTTAAATACAAATCAAGAAAGCTTCGAGGACCATATACAAAAATCTAGACAAGTTAAGTAAGATTTGATATATTACACTTTATAACTTTATATTTATTTACTTAAGTCATTTAAAATTTTTATGTCTGATATTAGTTTATCGCAATTATTAGAAGCAGGAGTCCATTTTGGTCATAAAGCGCATCGATGGAATCCTAAGATGTTTCCATACATTTATAGTGAAGTAAATAATATTCACATTTTAGATTTAATTCAATCTGCGACGTTATTAAAAGCTGCAAATAATTTTGTCGAAGACGCGGCAAGTGAAAAAAAAACATTTTTATTTGTTGGGACAAAACGTCAAGCTACAACTTTAATAGCCCAAGAAGCTAAACGCTCTAACTCTTATTATGTAAATCATAGATGGCTTGGTGGAATGTTAACAAATTGGGCAACTGTTAAAGAACGAATTCAAAGATTAAAAGATTTAGAAAAACAAGAAGCAGATGGAACATTTGATTTATTAACTAAAAAAGAAGTGGCAATTCGTCGAAAAGAATTATCTAAACTACGGAAACATTTAGATGGTATTAAATCAATGCCTGATCAACCAGATGTAGCAATTATTATTGATCAAAAACGAGAAATGACTGCTATATTAGAATGTAGAAAATTGGGAATTCCAGTTGTTTCAATCTTAGATACAAATTGTGATCCGGAATTAGTTGATGTTCCAATTCCTGGAAATGACGATGCTGTTCGATCAATTAAATTGATTTTAAATTCATTAACAGATAGCATTATTAAAGGTCAATCTAAAATCAAATAATCTATTTGTCTGGTTAATTTCTATCTTGTGACTAACCAGACAAAAATTTTTATTAATTAACTTTACATTTAATAGATTTAATTTTCTTAAAAAAGATATAAAAAATTATAGTAATAAGATTTAAAATTACTAGAAAATTAGTTAACTTATGAGAATATTTAAGATATTCTCATAAGTTATGGGCTAATAATAATTAAAAAAACTATTATTAGTAACGTCCACCTTCTGGATTAGCTTGTACACTGTAAGATTTAATAGTGTAACGGATCATACGACCTTGAGCTTCAGTACGTTCTAAATAGAAACCTGGCTCGCTAGTAGGACGGTTAACGATAAATGACATAACACAACTTTCTACACCGTAACTTGCATCAAATGCGTTAAGACGGATGTAACCAGCTGCACATGATTTACGAGCTTCTTTTAATTCGAACATTACAGATGCTGGATCTTTAATATCAAATAAAGGTAAACCCCATAATTCCCAATAGTTGTTACGTGGGTGTGGATCATCAGTCCACTCAACGTTCATCGCCCAACCTTTAGAGATTGCATATGCGATTTGTTTTTCAATTTGTTGATCAGTTAAATCTGGTAAGAACGAGAAACAACCTTGTGTAAGTCTCACTATTCAAATACTCCTTTAATTTTTTAAAAGTAACTTATTATACGTTTGCTGTTGGTGTTGTAGCGAAATCAGCTGTATCTGTAGACGTGTAGTTGAAACTAATATCTTTCCATAAGTCTAAAGCTGTTTGTAAAGGACCACATGTTTTAGCAGCGTTACGTAAAATTTGTGGACCAACTTGATTGTTGAAGTAGTCAGCACCTTCATTACGAGCTAAAATCATTGCTTCTAACGCAACACGGTTAGCAGTAGCACCGGCTTGGATACCATCTGGGTGACCAATTGTACCACCACCAAATTGTAATACTACGTCATCACCTAAGTAATGTACTAATTGGTGCATTTGACCACAGTGAATACCACCTGAAGCAACTGGCATACAACGACGTAAACTAGCCCATGGCATTTCGAAGAAAATACCGTAAGGTAAGTTAACTTGTAATGATGTTAAACGTAAAGTATCGTAGAAACCTTTAATCATTAAAGGATCACCTTCTAATTTACCTACAACTGTACCAGCATGGATATGATCTACACCAGACATACGCATCCATTTACAAATTACACGGAAGTTAATACCATGATTTTTTTGACGAGCATATGTTGAGTTACCAGCACGGTGTAAGTGTAAAATCATATCGTTTTTACGAGACCATAAAGCAATACTTTGAATTGCTGTATAACCCATTACTAAATCGATCATGATAATTACAGAACCTACTTCTTTCGCGTACTCAGCACGTTCATAAACGTCTTCCATTGTAGCACCTGTAACGTTTAAGTAAGAACCTTTCACTTCACCTGTTGCAGCTGAAGCACGGTTAATACCTTCCATACAGTTTAAGAAACGCTCTCTCCAACGCATAAATGGTTGTGAGTTAATGTTTTCGTCATCTTTTAAGAAGTCTAAACCACCTTTTAAACCTTCGTATACTACACGACCATAGTTTTTACCAGATAAACCTAATTTTGGTTTTACTGTAGCACCTAATAATGGAACACCGTATTTGTTTAAACGTTCACGTTCTACAATAATACCTGTTGCAGGACCTTGGAATGTTTTTAAATACGAGTGAGGAATACGCATATCTTCTAAACGTAAAGCTGATACAGCTTTGAAACCGAATACGTTACCGATAATAGATGCTGTTAAGTTAGCTAAAGAACCTTCTTCAAATAAATCACATTCGTATGCAATAAAAGCAAAGAATTGATCTGTTGCATTTGGAACTGGATCTACACGGTAAGCTTTTGCACGGTAACGGTCACAAGCTGTTAATAAATCAGTCCATACAACTGTCCAAGTTGCAGTAGAAGATTCACCAGCTACTGCCGCAGCAGCTTCTACTGGATCTACACCAGGTTGTGGTGTAATACGGAATAAAGCAAGAACATCAGTAGTTTTTACTGCGTATGAAGCATCCCAGTAACCCATTTTAGCGTAAGGGATTACACCAGATTCGTAACGGTCACTTTTAATTCGAGTCCGTTCTGATACAGATTGAGACATTGATTTCTCCTTAGAATAAAAAGGCAATATATAATAGATATTTAACTAATTTAAGTTCTAAATTAGTTCTGTCGGTTGAATTTTGTTAAAACTAATTAACAACCTTAATATTAATTATAATAGGTTTTTCTTTATCAATATAAATCTAATAATTTAACGTAGTTATAACTTTTTAGAATAAATAAAAATTAATTATCCAATTTATTCTATATGTCTTTAAAAAATTTTTATAATTATACGTAGTAATCGATCAGAGACAAATCTTATACATTTTATCAATAAATTTATTTTTAAAATAATCATGATTAATCAATCAAATAAAGTTTTGAATACAAATATAACTAAACTGGTAAATAAAACTTATCAGTATGGCTTTTCAACAAAAATTGAAAAAGATATTATTGAAAAAGGATTAAATGAAAAAACAGTTCGATTAATCTCAGAAAAAAAACAAGAATCATCTTTTTTACTAGAATTTAGATTAAAAGCTTATAAAAAATGGAAACAAATGAATGAACCAGAATGGGCTTATTTAAAATTTCCTCAAATTAACTATCAAGATGTAACTTATTATTCGGCACCTAAATCACAAAAAAAACTGAAAGATTTGAATGAAGTTGATCCTGAGTTGCTTGAAACATTTGAAAAATTAGGAATTTCCCTTACAGAACAAAAAAGATTAGCAAATGTTGCAATTGATGCTGTCTTTGATAGTGTTTCAATTGGAACAACATTTCAAGAAGAATTAAGTAAATGTGGCGTTATTTTTTCTTCTATTTCAGAAGCTATTAAAGATTACCCTGAATTAATAGAAAAATATTTAGGATCAGTTGTTCCAATTGGAGATAATTACTTTTCAGCCTTAAATTCTGCTGTATTTACTGATGGATCTTTTTGTTATATTCCTCAAGATACCATTTGTCCACTTGATCTTTCAACTTATTTTCGAATAAATGATCAAAATGCGGGGCAGTTTGAACGGACACTAATTGTTGCAGAAAAGAATAGTTATGTAAATTATCTTGAAGGGTGTACAGCGCCTCAATATGATACAAATCAATTACACGCTGCAATTGTTGAACTTATTGCATTTGAAAATGCAACAATAAATTATTCTACGGTTCAAAATTGGTATTCAGGTGATGAATTTGGTAATGGAGGAATTTATAACTTTGTAACGAAACGTGGATTATGTGCTGGGTATAATTCAAAAATTTCGTGGACTCAAGTTGAAACAGGATCTGCTATTACATGGAAATATCCAAGTTGTATTTTAATGGGGGATAATTCACAAGGTGAATTCTACTCAGTAGCCTTAACAAATAATTATCAACAAGCAGATACTGGAACAAAAATGCTTCATATTGGCAAAAATTCACGAAGTCGAATTATTTCAAAAGGTATTTCAGCTGGAAAATCGAAAAATAGTTATCGTGGATTTGTGAATGTAACAAATAAAGCTATTGGTGCAAGAAATTATTCTCAATGTGATTCTTTACTAATTGGAAATTTATCGAATGCAAATACATTTCCATATATTTCTGTGCAAAATTCCACAACAAAAATTGAACATGAAGCATCCACATCAAAAATTGGCGAAGAACAAATTTTCTATTTTTTACAAAGAGGAATATGCTTAGAAAAAGCTGTAGAATTAATGATAAGTGGATTCTGTCGAGAAATCTTTACAAAATTACCATTAGAATTTGCTGCTGAAGCAGATAAATTATTAACTTTAAAATTAGAAGGAAGTGTTGGATAATGAATTTAAATTCTCCTCTTTTAGAAGTCAAAAACTTACATGTTTCAATTAATGATAATGAAATATTAAAAAATTTAAACCTAACAATAAATAAAGGTGAAATTCATGCAATTATGGGCCCAAATGGATCAGGTAAAAGTACCTTTTCAAAGGTTTTAGCAGGTCATCCTGCTTATTCAATTTTAAAAGGTGATATTCTTTTTAAAGGATTAAGTATCTTAGATCTTGAACCGGAGCAAAGGTCACATTTAGGAATTTTTTTAGCTTTTCAATATCCTATTGAGATTCCTGGAGTTAGTAATGAAGATTTTTTAAGATTAGCTTATAATTCCAAACAAAAATTTTATAATAAACCCGAGATTGACCCAATTGAGTTTTTAAGTGTTATTAATGAAAAATTAAAACTTGTTAATATGTCACCAGTCTTTTTAAGTCGAAATGTTAATGAAGGATTTTCCGGTGGAGAAAAAAAACGGAATGAGATTCTTCAAATGATTTTACTAGATTCAGAATTAGCAATTCTTGATGAAACAGATTCGGGATTAGATATTGATGCTTTAAAAACGATTTCCATGGGAATTAATAATTTTATGAATTCGTCAAAATCCATATTGTTAATTACACATTATCAACGTTTATTAGATTATATTCAACCAGATTATGTTCATGTATTTCAAGATGGAAAAATTATTAAGACTGGATCAGCAGAATTAGCAAAAGAATTAGAGAATAAAGGGTATGAATGGTTAAAATAAAATTTCTAAAGCTTTTTTATAAAAAGCTCCCTAATAATTTTTATAAAAGATTATAATAATTATTGTTCCTGTATATTTTTTAATATTGGGTAATTTACTAAAGTAGTTAGATTTTATGTACCCAGAAATTTTTTATTCAAATACGTTTACACTTTTAGCGGAAGCAGAAGTTGGAAAACATTTTTACTGGGATCTTGCGGGGTTTTTAGTACATGGTCAAGTTCTTGTAGTTATTTGGTTTGTCGTGTTAATTTTATTAATATTTTCATTCTTAGGCACATCGAACGCAGAACGAATTCCACACGGTTTTCAAAACTTTATGGAAGCATCTGTAGATTTTGTTATTGACATTGCTAAAAATCAATTAGGTGAAAGTTTTTATAAAGAATGGATTCCATTTATTGGAACATTATTTTTCTTTATTTTTGGCTGTAACTGGGCGGGTGCCATTATTCCTTGGAAATTAATTGAATTACCTGAAGGTGAATTTGCGGCACCAACAAATGATATTAATACAACGGTTGCATTAGCGTTATTAACATCATTAGCTTACTTCTACGCAGGTTTAAGTAAAAAAGGGTTAGGATATTTCAAACGTTATGTTCAACCTCTTCCACTTCTTCTACCAATTAACATTTTAGAAGATTTTACAAAACCATTATCATTAAGTTTCCGTTTATTTGGAAACGTTTTAGCAGATGAATTAACTATTACAGTATTAACTTCACTAGTTCCTTTGGTAGTTCCATTACCAATTATGTTATTAGGAATTTTTGCAGGTTCTGTACAAGCATTAATCTTCTCAACATTAGCCGCTGCATATATTGCAGAAGCTCTTGAGTAACATTTTTACTAATCTTCATTCGATTTTTTAAAAATTATATACATATTTACAACTTAAAATTTATTATGGATTCTATTATTTCTGCTGCTTCTGTTATTGCTGCTGGTTTAGCGATTGGTTTAGCTGCTATTGGACCTGGTATTGGTCAAGGTAATGCTGCTGGTCAAGCTGTTGAAGGTATTGCTCGTCAACCTGAAGCTGAAAACAAAATTCGTGGTACATTATTATTATCTTTAGCTTTCATGGAAGCCTTAACAATTTATGGTTTAGTAGTAGCTTTAGCATTATTATTTGCTAACCCATTCAACAGCTAATAAATAATTAAAACTTCTTGTAAAACGAAGTGAGAAATTATTACGTTAACTCGTAAAGACTCGGTAAAGAGTCTTTACTAAAACCTTTTAATTCTATAGTCAAACATATAGATTTTATATGATTAATCTTTCAATATTAATTTCAAGTTCAGAAGTTAGTGGACCTGGTGGATTATTTGATATTAATGCAACTTTACCGTTAGTAGCAATTCAATTTTTATTATTAATGGTTATTTTAAATATTATTTTATATAACCCATTAATAACAGTTATTGAAGAGCGTAAAGAATATATTCTAACAAATCTTAGTAAAGCGTCAGAAATATTAGCTGAAGCCAATAAACTAACTACGCAATACGAACAAGAATTAGATAGCGTACGTAAAGAAGCCCAATTAGAAATTACAAACTCACAAAAAATTCATAAAGAAATCTTAGAAGTTGAATTAAATATTTCTCAAAAATATATTGATAATTTATTAGATACTATTACAAAAGATCTTCTTACTAAAAAAGATATTGCTCTCAATAGTTTGGATGAAATTGTTCAATCATTATGTTCTAACATTGAAACTAGATTAGCAATTTAAATTTTTTGTCAGACGTAATTTTCCTTTTTATAAGTGAACAGTTTAAATAAAAACTCGAAAATATGGAAAATTTTGATCAAATTTTTACATTACTTGCCGAACACGAAGGTATTAGCTTAAATACAGACATTCTAGAAACAGGCTTAATTAATATTCTTGCGTTGCTTGCAATTTTATTTTATACAGGTCGAGACTTTTTAGGATCATTACTAGAAGAGCGAAAAACAACAATTGTAAATGGCGTTCAAGATGCTGAAGATCGTTTAAATGAAGCACAAAAACGTTTAGACGAAGCACAAAAACAACTAAATCAAGCGAACATAGTTGTTAATGAAATCAAAAATGAAACTATAACAACTAAAAAACGATTACTGCAATCAGATGCTTTTCAAGCAAAAAAAGATCTAACAGTTCGCTTTGACCGTGCTTTAGCAACATTTAGATCAAAAGAACGTCAAATTTTTGTAGAGATTAAAAAACAAATTATTTCTCTAGTTTTACAACGAACAGTAAGTCGCGCACAAGAAACATTTAAATCTCAAGAACGTGCAACTGCATTAATTAATGAAACTATTAATAAATTAGAAGGAGATTTATTATGAGTGCAAATCCATTAACAAAAAAAATCGCAGCGCCTTATGCACGTGCATTATTTGATTTTTCTGTTGAGAAAAATATTATGCATCAAATTACAGCAGATTTTCAAAATTTAGATGTTTTTCTTGAGGAAGCTTCAGAATTAACAGATTATTTAAATAATCCTATTGTGAAACAAGAAGCAAAGCGCGAAATTTTAGAAAAAACAATAAAGTCACAAATTAATACTGAAACATTTAAATTTTTAATGGTTTTAGTACAACGTGACCGCATTAATTTATTACGTGATGTTATAACTAGTTACTTAGACTTAGTTTATCAAACAGCTTCAATTAAAATGATTGAAGTTTCAACAGCATCTGAATTTACAAATGCGCAAAAAAATACATTAATCGAGAAACTAAAAGAATTAACAAACGCACGTGAAATTCGATTAGTAATTAATGAAGATCCAAGTTTAATAGGTGGATTCTTAATTAAAACGGACTCAAAAATTATTGATTTTACAATTAAGAATAAACTACAACAGTTAGCAAAACATTTAGATACTGTTTTAGAAATTTAACTATAAAAAACTTTATTAACTTTTTATATTTTAAAAAATAATACAATGATAAACATTCGTCCAGACGAAATTAGTAGTATTATCCGTGAACAAATTGAGCAATATGATCAAGATGTTAAAGTAGATAATATTGGTACTGTATTACAAGTTGGTGATGGTATTGCGCGAGTTTATGGTCTTGACCAAGTAATGAGTGGCGAACTTTTAGAGTTTGAAGATAAAACAATTGGTATTGCTTTAAACTTAGAAAATGATAACGTAGGTGTTGTATTAATGGGTACTGGCCGTCAAATTTTAGAAGGTAGTACTGTAAAAGCAACTGGTCGCATTGCCCAAATTCCGGTTGGTGAAAACTTCTTAGGTCGTGTAGTTAATGCACTAGGAGCACCAATTGATGGTAAAGGTGAAATCGCAAGTACAGAAACACAATTACTTGAAGCAATGGCACCTGGTATTATTAGTCGTAAATCAGTATGTGAACCATTACAAACAGGTATTACATCAATCGATGCAATGATTCCAATTGGTCGAGGTCAACGCGAATTAATTATCGGTGATCGTCAAACAGGAAAAACTGCAATTGCAATCGATACTATCATTAACCAAAAAGCAGAAAATGTTATTTGTGTTTATGTAGGTGTAGGTCAAAAAGCATCAACAATTGCTCAAGTTGTAAATGTTTTAGAAGAAAAAGGCGCAATGCCTTATACTATTATTGTAGCAGCTAGTGCAAATGATCCAGCTACATTACAATATATTGCTCCATATGCCGGTGCCGCACTTGCTGAATACTTTATGTATAAAGGAAAAGCAACTTTAGTTATTTATGATGATTTAACTAAACAAGCTATGGCATATCGTCAAATGTCATTATTATTACGTCGTCCTCCAGGACGTGAAGCATACCCTGGTGATGTGTTCTATTTACACTCACGTTTATTAGAGCGTGCTGCAAAATTAAGTGATGCATTAGGCGGGGGAAGTATGACTGCACTTCCTGTTATTGAAACACAAGCAAGTGATGTTTCGGCTTATATCCCTACAAATGTAATTTCAATTACAGATGGACAAATTTTCTTATCGAATGATTTATTCAACTCAGGTATTCGTCCAGCGATTAATGTAGGTATTTCAGTATCACGAGTAGGTTCTGCAGCTCAAACAAAAGCAATGAAAAAAGTAGCTGGTAAACTAAAATTAGAACTAGCTCAATTTGCTGAATTAGAAGCATTCTCGCAATTTGCTTCAGATTTAGATGAAGCGACACAAAAGCAATTAGCACGTGGAACACGTTTACGTGAACTTTTAAAACAACCACAAAACTCACCATTATCAGTACCACAACAAGTTGCGTTAATTTTCACTGGTATTAACGGGTTTTTAGATGATTTACCTGTTGCTGATGTGAAAAAATACTGTGCAAGCTTACTTTCATATATTGAATCATCGAAAAAACAATATTTAGAAATTGTTTCATCAACGAATCAATTTACAGATGAGGCTGAAGCACTATTAAAAGAAGCAATAGCTGAATCAAAAGCTTTATTTGTTAAAAAATAATTAAAAAATATATTCACATTTATTCTTATTACTAAATTTTAGTAATAAGAATAAAGATCTACTTAATGTTTTTCTTTTTTACTTCTTAATTGGTGGAATTGTATATTGTTTTAATAACATACGGAATTCGTCACCTGTAAGTGTTTCAGCATCTAATAATTTTTCAACTATTAAATCAACAATAACACGATTATCTAAAATAATTTTAGTTGCAACTTGTTCACAATGATTAATGATTTTACAAACTTCAGCATCAATACGATCGCTTATTGCATCTTCATTTCCACCCATAAAAATCTGCTCATTATTATTATCTTCAAGTGCAATTGGTCCAATACTTGACATACCATAACGAGTTACCATTTGACGAGCAATATTTGTAACTTGTTGTAAATCATTACTTGCTCCAGTTGTAATCTCCGGATCCCCAAAAACTACTTTTTCAGTAACTCTACCACCAAGTGTTGTAATAATTCGAGCTAATAATTGTGAACGTGATACTAACATTTGATCTTCTTCAGGTGCAAACCAAGTTAATCCTTTTGCTCCACCACGAGGTATTAATGTTACTTTTTCAACTTCATCATGATTTTCTAATAATGAACCAACAATAGCATGACCAACTTCATGATATGCAATCAATTTTTTATTTTTTGTATCTTCCATTGCTGATCCTGCAATACCGCCAATGATCCGGTCTGCAGCTTCATTAACTTCATTTTTAGTAATAGTAGTTTTTTTATATCGTGTTGCTAAAATAGCAGATTCATTTAGTAAATTAGCTAAATCGGCACCTGAAAACCCTGGTGTTCTATTTGCTAATTGAACTAATGATACATCTTCACTTAATGGTTTATTTCGGGCATGAACTTTTAAAATAGCTAATCTTCCTAATCGATCAGGTAATCCAACAGTAATTTGTCTATCAAAACGTCCTGGACGTAATAAGGCTGCATCTAAAATATCAACACGATTGGTTGCACCAACGACAATAACGCCTTTATTTTCTTTAAATCCATCCATTTCGGTTAATAATTGATTTAAAGTTTGTTCACGTTCATCGTTTCCACCCCCAATACCAGCACCTCGTTCCCGTCCTACAGCATCAATTTCATCAATAAAAACAATACATGGAGTATTTTCTGAAGCCTTTTTAAATAAATCACGAATTCGCGCAGCTCCAATACCGATAAACATTTCTACAAATTCCGAACCAGCGACACTATAAAATGGAACGCTTGCTTCATTAGCAATTGCTTTAGCTAACAATGTTTTACCAGTCCCCGGAGGGCCAACTAATAAAACACCTTTAGGAATTTTTGCACCAACTAGTGTATATCGTTCTGGTTCTTTTAAAAACGAAACAATTTCTTCAAATTCAGCTTTTGCTTCATCAATACCTGCTATATCATTAAAAGATATTCCAGTATCAGGTCTTTGATCAAATCGAGCAGGTGATTTACCTAAATTCATTGGTGAAGATCCTGAATTTTGGGAAAAATTCTCGGAATTCTGGAAAAAGAAGATCAAACCACCAATGAAAATTAGTGGTAAAATTAAATTACTTGCAATTGTTACAAATAAACTTTTCCGTGGCATTGGATGAGCATCAAAATCAATATTATATTCTTTTAATTTTTGAATAAGTTGTGAAGCTCCAACTGGAATTTCAACTCGAATTGATTGTGGACGATTTCCTAATTCCGGACTTGACGCCAATACCATTGCATTTCTGCTATTGTCATATAAATCAACTTGTTTCACCCAACCTAATTCTAGATATTCTAAAAATCGACCATAAGTCATTCTTGAACTACTTGAATTTGTAGTGATCTCAGTTGTAGATTTATTTGTATTATCAATAAGATTTGTTAGATTTGACATTCTAATACCAATAAATATACAAGCAAAAACTAATAAGCCGATAAGGATTTTCTTTATTGTATCACGGTCCATACGTTTTTAAATTAATTAGTAAATAAATTTATTCTTAATAATATAATAACATAGTTTCTCAATTGAACCCAACTATGTTTAAAAGTTTATTGTAAAATATTTTTGTTTTTAACTATAATCTATATTATTAATTAACCGTTTATATTTTAATTAAAAATTTTATGGTAAGTAGAGGTTCTGTTGTTCGAATTCTTAGAAAAGAATCATATTGGTTTAATCAAACAGGAACAGTTGCAACGGTAGATCAGAGTGGAATTCGCTATCCGGTTGTAGTTCGTTTTGAAAATGTAAATTATAGTGGTACAAATACAAATAATTTTGCATTAAATGAATTAGTTGAAGTCGAAACCGGAAAATAATTAATTTTAGATCATTAATTTTTATAATGATCTAAATAGATTTTCTTAAATTAACTAAAAAATATTCAAAACTAATTTTCATTCTATCAGGGAAAATTTAAATTGATAAAAATATACTTGATTTCACTAGAAGGCTAAGAAAATATGATACTCAATCAGATGATTACCAGAATAGTTTTCTAATTAAGAATTAAGAATCTTGTCCGTTTAGAGAAAGCTAAAGTAGTGGAAGTTAGTTTAACTAGAGATAAGAAACGTGAAGTAAATATTCATAGGTAATTATAAAATTTATGATGTCAAAAGGTAACGTTGCTAATTCTAAACGAAAAGTTAAATTAGTTCAATTCTGGCAGAGCACAAAATTGAGAGAGATATCAAAAGCTTTTGTTGAAGACAAAATAGATATTTATACTCTAACTTGAGAGTAAAACAACTTTTTAAGAATGAATAAACTTGATTCTAAGTTATTAATCTCTTTGAAATTAGTAGTACTATAATTAATTTACTAAAAACTTTGAATTAATTTTAAAAATTGATAAATGCTTAGTTGATTTAATGAATAAATTGGAATATTTTTTTGCTGAGCTAATTTTTTTAATTTTAAATTATTCTTTAAATGCTTTTTTAAACCAATAATTAAACTTGCTTTCTTAACATCAGTTGTTAAAATAAAGCGAATATTTAAGCGGGACATTGCTTCTTTAATAAAGTTATTTGATATAGAATAACAATAGATTACTAAACTTTTTGAAGTAATTTGTAAAGAATTATTACTACTTAATTGATTTCGTTCTGTCCAAAGTTTTTCAGAGGATTTAATATTTTTAATAAGTAATGTTGGATAACCTTTATAATTTTGACATTTTATTTCAATTTTTTCGGGTAAGAATATATGACGAATTTGTTCTTTTCCAGAGATATTGCGAAGCAATAAATCAACAGAATCAGCTACGTCTTCATGAATAGTCCATGACTTTGAATTATTAATTTCAATTACAAGTTCAAATGTTGGATAACTCTTACGTTCTAAAATACTTTTTTGAGTCCCTCGACGTTTTGCTTCCTCATCACTTAATGTAACATATTTAATTCCTCCAATTAATTCAGCTAATGAAGGATTTTTAATTAAATTCTCTAAACAATTTCCATGCGTTGTACCTACAAGTTTTACACCTTTCTCTGCAATTGTTCGAGCTGCTAATACTTCTAACTCAGTTCCAATCTCATCAATAATTATAACTTGAGGCATATGATTTTCAACCGCTTCAATCATAACTTGATGTTGAAACTCTGTTTGTGAAACTTGCATGCGACGTGCTCTTCCAATTCCTAAATGTGGAATATCACTATCACCAGCAATTTCATTTGAAGTATCAATAATAATCACTCTTTGTTCCATCTCATCAGCTAAAATACGAGCAATTTCTCGTATAATTGTTGTTTTACCCACACCAGGTCTACCAAGAATTAAAATTGATTTTTCAGACTCTAATAAATCTTGAATTACTGAAATAGTACCAAATATAGCACGTCCAACTCGACACGTTAATCCATTAATTAAAAATTGCCTGTTTCGAATACAACTAATCCGATGTAATGTTCGTTCAATACCCGCACGATTTTCACTACTAAATTTACTGATTCGTTGAGTAACATATTCAAGATCTTGCCATGAAATAATCTTTTGAGATAAATATCTAGGTCCATGATTAAAACGAGCTTCTGGACGACGTCCCAAATCTAATACAATTTCAATTAATTCATTTTTATAACTATGGCGATTAAAATATTCTTGAATAAAAAATGGTAATTTTTCAAGTAATTTTTCTAAGTCATTATCTATATTCATAGTTTTTAAAATTTAATGAAAATCTCTAATTTAAATAAAACATTCACGTTAATTTAAATTAGAGAACAGGTTTAATTTTAATTTGTCATCTCAACTAATGATTTAAACGTTGAACTATCTAAAATAGCAATTTGTGATAACATTTTACGATTTAAATCAATATTTGATTTTTTAAACTTATTAATTAACTGACTATATGAAAGTCCATTTAACCGAGAAGTAGCATTAATTCTACTAATCCATATGCGTCTAAAAATTCTTTTCTTTTGTTTGCGCCCAATATATGAATAGCGTAAAGCTTTCATTACTTGTTGATTTGCGATTCGGAATAAAACTGAGTGAGCACCTCTATAACCGCTTGCTAGTGATAAAATTTTATTACGACGTTTTCGTGCGACATTTCCACGTTTGACTCTAACCATTCTAGTTTATTTAATTATTTATTTAATAAGGTAACATTAATTTAATAGCATTTATATCACTTTTTTTTACACAAAGTACTTGAGATAGTTTACGTTTTTGTTTATTTGATTTGTGCATTAATAAATGACCTTTAAAAGCATGACGACGTAAAAAATTATCATTTCCTGTAATTTTGTATCGTTTTGCCGCCGCTTTACGCGTTTTTAATTTTGGCATAGTTATTATAATTTGTATTTATATATAATGAAGCGTCTTTAAAATAGATTTTAAATTTTAAGGGATAAAAAATTATCAACAAATATTGAATTTAGTTGTTCAATATAAATTGGTTTTAATATATTGATAAACTATTTTATTTTCCCTATAAAAAGAAGTTATTAACCCTATCATATTCAATAATTTATTTCTTGTCAATAAAAAAAGTTGTTACTAGAGAGTAGTAAAAAAGACTTAGTTTTGAATTTATTTCGC
>ERZ1645192.646-NODE-646-length-29055-cov-7.419517_pt1 | contig 29055 bp, 22 predicted proteins | sample MGYA00575354_ERZ1645192 | MGnify/ENA primary metagenome ERZ1645192 (study PRJEB40844, sample SAMN11349763) | freshwater sediment metagenome | isolation source: river sediment | host: Sediment | place: India: Faizupur Khadar , New Delhi | collected 2017-02-21 ... | reverse complement strand
ACTGGTTCACCTCTATCCGTTTCCCGTTGACGATGACCGCGGCGACCCGCAGATCACCCTTTTCGACCGTCACCTTCTTCAACTTGCCGACGCCGTAGCCCGCCGCCGCGAGTTTCTTGGCCACCTCGTCGGCATTCAGGGCGCGGGTCCAGCGGTAGAGCGACGAATTTTTGCAGTGGTCGCATTTCACCGGCACGAGGTACGGCACCTCTTTCCCCCACACCTCCCGGCCCGACGCGGTACGGCCGCCGCAAGTGGAGTGGAAATATATCTCGGCCGGCAGATCGTTGTAACTGAGTATCTCGCCGCGCGTCTCGGCGACCGCTTTGTTGGCGGTGAGGTCCTCTTTGTCGAGACCGCCGTAGACCTGATCGAGCACCGTCGGATCAAGGTCATACAGCGCATTCCTCGGCCGCATCACTTTCTTGTGGACCGCGTAGGTGCGGGCGAGGACCGCCTGCGCCTTCTTGGCCTCGATATGCCAGCCCGGCATGATCTCCTTGTTGATGACGCCGCGGACATATTCCTCGATGTGGAGCGCGTTGACCGCCGTCAGCCCTTTCCCGGAAATGACGATCTCCACCTTCCCGCGGAACATCCGCCCGCCGACCGACATGAAGCTGAACTTCGGCGCGAAGGTTATCGACGGACCGGCGTACGCGGTGCCGCAGACCGCTATCTTGCCGCTTCCGGCGGGCGCGATGCGGCATTCCCCCTGAATGGCGCCCAGTGCGCGGCCATCCTCGCCGAGCATCTGCGCATCGCCCTCGACCTTCAGTTCGGCGACATTCTGCACGATGCCGATGCGGAGCGTCGGATCGAACGAGGTGACGGTCGCCTCCGACTTCAGTATCTCGGTAAGGACATCATTCCCGGCAAATAACATGCTGAATGGAAGAAGTAGCGCCGCGACGCTACTCGGAAACCTCAATGACGACCGCCTCATGACCTTTGGCCCGCTCCCCAATGAATTTCTCGGCGCTCTCGCGGTCGGCGAACCGGCCGACACGCACCCGGAAAAGGGGCCGGTCGCCCTGTTCGAGATAGATATAGGCCTCGGCGATGCCGAGAGAATCGATGAATGCGCGCGCGTTCTCAAGGGTCGAATAGGCGCCGAACTGGACCGTGAAGAACCGCTCCGGCGAAGCCGCCTCGTTGCGCTTCAGCAGGCTGTTCTCGCCCGGCAGTCCGACCACCGTCACCTTGCCGCGCAGGCGGCCCGCCTGCTCCGGCGACAGCATTTTGAAGGCCTGCGGCGTGAGATCGACCACATTCTTCCCCGGCCGGTCGGTGACCCGCGCCACCACCAGTTTGCCGCTGTCCAGATCGCTTACCTCCAGCATCGTTCCGAAGGGGAATCCGTCGGCCGCGCAGATGAACTGCTGCGGATCGTAGGGCTCGCCGTTCGCCATCGTTTTGCCCTTGAAGTCGTCGCCGTACCAAGTGATCCATGTAAAATAGGTATCGCCGGGAGCGACCGGATGGCGCACATGGAGCCGCGGACCGCAGGCAACAAGGGCCGTGCAGAGGATGATCAAAACAATGAACGGCGCGCGGTTCATGAGGCTTTTTTCTCTTCCGTCTCGCCGTAGTACTTGTACTTTTCGTGATAGTAGTAGTAATAGGAACCGTAACGGCCGCCACCCTTGAGATCGAGATTGTTCACGACCGCGCCGAGCAGCATCGTGTTGGCTTTCGTAAGCTGGGCGACCGCCCGCTTGAGGATATCGCGCGATATCTGCCGTATCTTCACGACGATGATGACGCCGTCCATCATCGTGCCGATGATCGCGGCATCCGAAACGGCGATGATGGGCGGAGAATCGAAGATGACGATGTCGTAGAGTTCCTTGAGCCGGTCGACCATGTCGCGGAACCGTTTCGACTCCATCATCTCGGCCGGATTGGGCGGTATCGGCCCGCAGAAAAGGACATCGAGTCCCTGATAGACATTACGGCGTATCAGTTGATCTATCGGCTTCTCCCCCAGCATGTAGGTGGAGATACCCTCTTTGTTGTCGAGTCCGAAAAGTTTGTGGACGCGCGGTTTGCGCATATCGGTGTCGACCAGCAGTGTCCGGCGGCCGGCAAGGGCGAACGACACGGCGATATTTGACGAAACGGTCGTTTTCCCCTCCTGCGATACCGAACTGGTGATGAGGAGCGTCTTGGCGTTCACATCGGGATGGGCGAGGCGTATGTTGGTCCGTATCGTCCGGAGCGACTCGACCGCCGGCGAATGCTGGGAACCTTCGAAGGCGATCTCCTGTATCTTTTTCAGATCCTCTATCTCGAAACTCGGGAAGAGGCCCAGAATATTGCGACCGACCAACTGCTCCAGTTCCTCGATATCGCGGATGCGGGTGTCGAAAAACTCGACCGCCAGCACCGCCGCAGCGGCCGAAAGGATCGCGATGATGAAACCGATGAGCAGGACGAGGTTCTTACGGGGCGAAACGGGTCCCTTCGGAACAAGCGCACGATCGATGATGCGGATGTTATTGGCCCGCATGAGCGTATGAAGATCGGCCTCCTTGGTCCGTTCAAGGACGATGTCGTAGAGCTTCTTGTTGGTCTCGACCTCGCGCTTGAGTTTGTTGTAGTCTATCTCCATCTTGTTGAGCTGCAAAGCCTCCTGCTGACTCTCGCGGAGCATCGCCTGCAGTTTCTGTATCTCGTTGCCCAATGTTTTCCCTTCGAGCCGGTACCCTTCCACTATGCCTTTGAGTTCCTCAAGGAGCGCCTTGCGAATGCTCTCCTCGTCGCCCCGGAGCGTCTGGACATCGGGATGTTTATCGCCGTAGAGCAGCACCTTTTCGCGCAGCTTCGTCTTCACCTGCAGGAACTGGAGTTTCATGTTCTGGATGATGTTCTTATCGCGGAACAGGTCGGTCGCGAAGAACTCCTCGGTGTCGGCGAATTCAAGCGCCGACAGCTCCTCTATCTTGGCCGCCAGTCCTTTTTGATATATCTGCTTCTCGGTCAGTTTGGTCGATATCTCGCCGATGGTCTGGGCCAGCATCGTCTGTTTCTGTTCGAAGGCCGACGCGAGCACCTCGTTCTCCTTCTTGAAGTTGAACAGCGATATCTCCGAATCCTCCAGCTGTTTCTTGAGATTGATGCTCTGCTCCGAAAGCCATTTGGCGGCATCGCGCGTCGCGAGATAGCGTTTCTCGATGTTGAATTCTATGTAGGAGGTCGCCACGCTGTTGCCGAGGAACGCCGCCACCTCAGGATCGGGATCGGAGACGCTGATCCAGATGATGTTCGAGTTCTTCTGCGGTTCGACCGCTATCTTCCCCTGCAGCATCGCGACGGTATCGATGTTCTTCATGTCCTCGGGATTTTCGAAGTTCTCCGGCCGGATGCCGAACAGTTCGAGCACGTTCTCATGCGACAGGCTCTCGATGACCTTCGCGCTGACGGCCCGACTCCGGATGATCTCGTACTGCGTCGCCGAATATTCCTTGTTCGCCCAGTAGTAGTCGGAACTCGACGCCCCCACCGACTCGACGCGCCGGCCGAGGATGTTCTCCGATTTCGGCTCCATCTCCATCACGACCGTTGCGCGGTATATCCGTTGCGCCTTATAGAGGTAGGCGGCGGTGAAGGTAAGCACTATGACGATTATGCCGATGAAGAGATAGAGGTGTTTGACCAGCAGCAGATAGAGTTGTTTAATGTCGAACTCGCGCGTCTGCATGGCCCTCTAGAAGAAACGTTCCTGCACGAACACGATATCGCCCGGAAGCAGGTAGAAGTTATTCGCCTTCCCCGCCAGTATTTCCTCCATGTTCAACACGAAACGGATCTCGCGGCTCCCCTCGTCCTTGCGGGTCACCACGACATTGTTGATGTCGGCAAAATTCGTAAAGCCGCCGGCGACCGATATCGCCTCGACGATGCTCATCTCATGGATGATAGTGAACTTTCCGGCGTTCTTGACCTGCCCGAGAACGAACACCCGGCGGCTGTTGAATTCCTTGACCAGCACATAGACCTGCGGCTCCCTGACAAAGCCTTCGCGCAGCCGCTCGGCGATCCGTTCGGCCAAGGAGAAGTTGGTCATCCCCTTCACCGCAAGTTCGCCGATGAAAGGAAAAATGATGAAGCCTTCGGGACTTACCTGATGCAGACCGGTCAGTTCCTTCTCGCCGTACACCGTTATCTGCAGAAGGTCTCCCGGGCCGATAACACCGGGTTGCAGCGATTCACGGTCCCGCGTCCCCGGCACCCGCTCCCCTTCAGTCGCCGACGCGCTCTTCAGCGGCGGCGGAGCGACCGTCGCCTGCCCGTCGTCACGAACGAATTTCAGCGTACACGAAACGCAGAACAACAGTGCGCAAAAGAACAGCACAAGAGTTTTGATAACGGTGTGGATCATGACAGATCAGTAGTCCGCCGCAAGGGTAAGCAGAATGCGGTGGTCCATGTAATCGTAGTGGGTCCTGTATTCTTTATCGAAAGGCGCAGGCGCGTCGTTTTCGATGTGAACTTGAGCGTAGTAGGGCGTCTGCTTGGTCTCAAAGGTGTATTTGAGCGCCAGACCCAGCCACGGCAGGAAGTTGTACGACACCATCGGCTCTAGGCGGATCAGATGATCCTCTCGATCAATGCTTTTCTGCGTCACAGTCGTTGTGGTCGTAATCCCGTTGACCGTTTCGGAGGTCGGCGCGTTGATCAACGCCGGATATTTTACATTTTTGCCGTAATCCAGATGAGAATAACTGGCATCGAGTTTCAGGAGAAGACGGTTGAAAAATTTCTGCGTGAAGTTCGCGTAGACCTTGTCCTGTGTGTAGTGCTGGTAAATGGCCACCGGGAACATCGTGCGGACATAGCCCAACTTAAAGAGGGTGTTTTCCGAATTTTTGAAGATGAATTCGACCCCCGCCGTGCCGTCGTGGTGCATATCCTTCGCCAGCGAATTGGCGTAGCCGCCCGACAGTTTGAGCGATATCTTAGGGGTCAACTGCCCCAAGGCACCGACGACCACCGACAGCGGCATCGCCCGCTGATCATGACGCAATACCGAACCGGCGTTGAAGTAGTCTTGATAGATGTAGGATACATTGAAGAACGCGGCGGTCTTCGGCAGGAATTTCCACTGGCCGTAGACATTGCTGCGCGAACTCCAGAAGTTGTAGGGGCTGAATAGTGACTCCTCGAAATAATTCAGTTGGATGCCCGACTGTATCTTGAGCGAGAGGGTATCTTCGCTGTTCTTGATGAACACCGCCAGCGAGAAATCTTCAAGAAGGTTGGTGTGCAGGCCGTTCTCGATGGTCAACTGGTCGGGATTCGAATTGCGTTTGAGGTTGTTGGCGATCCGAACGACCACATTGCCATCCTTGTTGAACTCGCCGAGGATATCGGTGTCGAAATGCAACGCACTAGCATTCGCAAAATTCTTCAGTGTGCCGGGATCCTCGATGCCGGTATAGAGGCTGTAGTCGAGACGAATTGCCATCCCGAGCGTTTTGGAGTGATCGTCTATCTTGGCTCGCAAACCCGGCGACATACGAATGATCAGATCCATGATCTCATCCGACTTCTGGAGCGCTCCGGTCAAAAGATCCCGTTCGTACGAACGACCTGAAATATTGTTGATGTTGCTCTCGAATTCGGGAGCCAGCGAAAAACTGACATTGAGAAGCGCCGTTTCGGAGAGGCGGAATCCCGGTTCGGGCGCCTTCTCCCCGTTCCCGCTCTCCTGCGCGAACAGCGAGCCGCATACAGTGAGTATCAAAAGCAACGATACGGAGCACATGAAGGAGCGCATGCTGTATATCACCGATAGCTTCTCATGATTATTTCTCGGGACTCGGCTCTAGGAAGGGTGGCTCCGCTATGACGCCGCCATTGTCGGCGATGACCCCCGATTCGCCGCCGGTATCGCCGGGCGTTTCGGTCGGTCCGCCGGGGTTATCGGTGCCGGCACCGTCTATCGGGTCTTCGGTCCCCAGATCGTTCGGATCGCGCTCGGTCGCCCAGTCCTTGGTGAAATCCTGTCCCATCGCATCGCCCACACCGCCTTTGTCGCCGTAGGTGCCGGTCTTATCCTTGTCCTCTTCCTTCTCGCTCGTCGAACGGTTGTCGACGCGGGTAAGTTGCCGCGGGCAGGCCTGCGCCCCGGCGAACGCCTTTTCAGCGGCATCGGCAAGCCCGCGGGCGAGCATCACCTGCGTCCGGGCCGCATCCATCTTTTCTGCGCGGACCAGATCGTCCAAACGGCTTTTGGCCGAATCTATACTGGCCAAAACGCCCTTGATCGTGGCAAGGACATCGCCCAGACAAAGTTTCCACGTGATATCCTTTTCCTTGGTCGCCTCGTCGATCATCCTTTGGGTCGCCTGTTCTATGTCGACCACGCGCTTCGCCTTTGCAGCTATCTCGTCGCCCATCTCGTCGGGCGTCGACGTATCCTTTTTACTTTCCTGCACCGGCGCCGCCTGAGCCATGACGACCGAGCAGAAAAGCAGTATCGTGACCAGAACGCCTAACTTCCTCATCCGTGCTCCCCCCATCCCCATCAGTTAGCCGGCGAGAAGACGAAGGGAAAGGTGACCGAAGCGGGCGCTTCCGGTTTCTGGAAACGCCACCTCGAGACCACTCCCTTGATGCAGGAGGAAACGCCCGCATCCTTCATCGTGTCTTCGCTTATTTCGACCATCTCGGCGCGACCGTTCTCGTTTATCATCCAAGTGACCGCGATCTTACCCTTGAGTTGAGGATTGGTCTTGAGCGCTTTTTCATAGCACCGCTGTATCGCCGCGCTGTTCTGCTTGACGACCTTGGTGATGCCCGACTGATCGAGCGACCCTTCGACCTCGGGAGCGCCGATCTTGGTGCTTCCGGTCACCGCTTTTTCCTTCATGCCGCTCACCTTCACGTTGCCGGAGGTGTTGGCGACCTTAAGATCGTCTATCTTCGCCGTTTCGGTGGCGCCCGCATCGCCCTTACGGCTCCGCTGACCCGCGTCGGTGGCGATACCGATCTGTTTGACGCCCGAAAGGGCCGAATCGATATCGCGGTCCTTGCCGCCTTCGCCCATGACATCCGATATGATGCCGGCCGCTCCGTCGCCGCCCGCCGACCCGATGAGTTTGAGCAGACCGACGCCCGCAACTTTCTTCTTCATTTCGGCGACACGCATCGCCTCTTCCTGTGCGCGAGTCTCCGCATCGCGCGGACCCTTCTTCTTTTTGGGAGCCTCGACCGCCTCCGCGACCTCTTCCTTCTTAGCGGAGGAGGGACCTTCCCCCTCTTCCACCTTCTTTTCCTCGGTGGGCTTCTCTTCCTTCACATCCTCCACTTCGGGCGCGATCATCTTCGCGAACCGGTTATCGAGTTGGTCGAAGGTCTTGGGCGCCGGATCGGGCAAGCCCCAGAGGTAGAAAAGGAAGGCATAACCGATGACAAAGACCGTGCCCAATATGGAGGCGAGAGGCCAATCTATCATCTGGGTCCACGAACCGCGTATTGAGCGCGGCAGTTTCAGTTTGGGCGGTTTGGGGGGCGGGGTTATGAACTGGAAAAGCACTATTGCGCTTCCGACGATCACCTTTCCGCGGGCATCGGTCGATAGCGGCAGGATGTAAGCATTCCCGCGCTTCTTGAGCATACCCTTCTTGATGACCTCTTCGATATCGACGACCTTCCCCTTCAGAAAGACCTTCCCGCTCATGTTCTCCATGATGACGAGTTCGTACTTCCCCGATTTGTAATAGAATATGGGGAAACGACTCGGGAGCGCCGACGAGGGAATAACGAAATGGGCTTTCGAGGTATCGCCGATATAGATGGTCTCAGGCTTGCGGAATACCTGCTCGTCGATTATCTTGCCATTGTAAATGACGCCGACGCGCAGAACCTTTTCGGCCGCGGTATTCTGTGTCATACGGAACCTCTCCTCAGAAGTGCACTAGCGCCTTCCATAAAAAGGAGGGAACGGGGCGATTCACACCCCGTTCCCTTCGAAAAATCTCGCATGCTCGACAGGTGAAGCAAAAACACTTACGCACCTGCTTCGATATTCGAGATGACAAGGAACTTGAACTTGCTGTACTCGGCCTGTCCGGCGGTGTACATCACCTCGGTGAGCAGACGGAACGGCGTCTCGCCATCCATGATGATGGTGGCGATACCGAGCGACTTGCCGGCCGAGGGATTCACCGCGGCGATACGACGCTGTTTTTCGACCGCATCGGCAAGCGCCTTGTTCAGCGGGATGATGAAGTAGCCGTCGTCGCCGCCGCGTTTCTGGCTCGCCTCGACCTTGCCGTCCTTCACGGTGAGCACCATGGCGTTGTCGACGAGTATCGCCGACTTCGACACGGTCACCGCGACCGTCTGTTCGGGGGTGAGCGCGGTCATCCCTTTCGGGAGGTCAAGGTCGCTCGACGGAGTGACCGACACCGCGTCGGTCGAGTAATTCTTCAGCAGGAAGACGAGAAGGATGGTAAGGATGTCCATCAGCGAGTTCATGGTCAGCTTAGCCGCTGGCTCCGAGCGATCACCCTTCTTCGCCGCCTTTCTCTTGGTGAGCATTGCCTGCTCATAATCTTCCGGGAGGACCTCGAAGGTCTGGTTCTTTTCTTCAGCCATAGGTGCCCTCCTTTATGCGACGCCGGCGCTCAGGACGACGTTGGGGAACAAGGATTTCTTCTTGTCGCCCACCTTCGTTTCCCGAGAGGCGTCCATGATCTGGATGATGTACCGGTACTTGATGTGCGATTCGGCGCTGATGATGATGTTCTCCTCGGTCGGATTCTCATCCTTGATATCGGAGAGCATCTGGGTCAGCTTCTCGTTGTCGTACACCTTGCCGGGTACCGGTTTGCCGTCCACTATCTCCTCGCCGTCCTTTTTGGGGATGGTGGGGCCGAGCGGATCGTCCTTGTTCTCGATGACCTGATCCCGCGCATAGAGGTGCAGGCCGCGGTCGGTGAGCGCGATGGTGAGCTTCAGCGGCTTCTCATCGGGCGCCTGATCGGGCGGGGTCACCTCGCTCGAGGGGCCGATCTGCGGGGTCGCCACGTTGATGACGCCGAGCTTCATCGTCTCCATGGCCGCGAGCAGAAGCGGAATAAGGATCAGGATGAGGTTCATCGCAGGAGTCAAATTGAGATCGGTATCGATCTCCTCCTGCTTTCTCTTCTTAGCCATTGAAAACCTCCTGTGTTAACCCTTAGCCTTCAGCCGGGGCCGTTCCCTTCTCACGCGAAACAAGCAGGTTCACGAGCTTGACCGAGTAGAGGTCGATGTCGTTGAATATCTTGTTCTCGAGCGCCTTGAGGATCATGTGGACCGCCATGCCGGGGATGGCGACGCCCAGACCGAAACCGGTCGTGTTCATCGCGACGGCGATACCGGACGCAAGGAGCGCCGATTTCTGTTCGGGGGCGGCGTGCGCAACGGCGTCGAACGCCTGGATAAGACCCTGGATCGTACCAAGAAGACCAAGCAGTGTAGACAGGTTGTTGAAGACCGCGACGGTGTCGGTCAGTTTCTTCACCTTCGGGGTGTACTCGAGGACCGTCTCTTCGATGGCGTTCTGGATCTCGAGCTCACCGCGGTTGGCGCGGCTGAGACCCGCCTTGAGGACATTGGCCAGAGCGGCGTCGCCGGCGGCCGAGCAGAGCTTGATCGCCTTGTCGACATTGTTGGCCATGACGAGCTTCTGGATCTGCTTCATCAGGTTGGCGCCGTTGGTGTTGAACTTCATCAGCAGGAAGATGAATTTGTAAATAGTGACGCCGATGATGTACAGGCCGCACAGCGCGATGAAGTGCATGAACGTACCGCCCTCGCGGTAGAATTGAGCGAAACCTTGCATGACAGGACCTCCAAAAAAATGAATATACCTAGAAAGCGTCCTCACTGAAGACCGCTTCCTGAACCTTCGGCACAAAACTTATCTGCAGATCAAGCGACCGGTAACTGAAACGGGCCCGGGACAGGAAATACATCGCCTCGGGCTTCTGTATCTTGCCCTTGATCTCGATCTCCTTAAAAACAAACGATTTCGGACGCTTCTGAGGCGGCGCAGCAATAAGCCCCGCACCGATGAGAAGTACCGCAAGAGAGGCAAGCACCTTCTTCATGCTCCTGTCCGCTAACCCTCCTAAATCCAAATGACCGTCATTCATACCCTTTTTCGCTCGAGAAATCAAATTTTTTGCCATTTTTATTGTCCCGATTTCTCTGGCTCTTTGGGCGGTTCCGGTGCGGGCGCCGGCGACTCTGCCGGCGGGGTTGCAGGCTGACCGGTCTTCAACTCCTCCAACCGCTTCTTGGCGAGTATTCCCCGTTCGTCCTCCGGGTCGAGTTCGGGGTATCGGGAAAGGAATGCCTCGTAGGCTTCGACGGTATCCTTCGTCTTGGTCTCTTCGAAATCCTTCACATACTGTTCGAAGAGGCGCTGTTCCTCCTCCTCCTTCTTGCGTTTTGCTTCCTGCTTCGCCTTCATCTTGAGGTAGGCCTCGGCCTTTTTCTTTTCGGTCTGCGCCTCCTTGATGTAGTCAGCGATCCGCTTCTGTTCGCTCTTGTCCTTCTTGTCGACTGTTTCGAGGTATTTGGTGAAATAGGTCACCGCGACATCGAAGCGCGCCGGCTGCCCGTCCCCCTCCACATCGGCGTCAAGGAACAGGATGGCCAGATTATACAGGACGTCGCGCAGCATCTCCTTGGGTATTCCGGGCTGCTTCTCGAGTTCCTGCAATATCTCGCGGCTCCGTTTATACTCCTTGAGCCCTTTGAGCGCGGTGGCGAGGTTGAGTTTCGCCTCTTGGAGGTCGGGGGCGACCCGCAGGGCGAATTCGAGTTCGTTCTTGGCGGTGGTAAAATCCTCGATCTCCATCGCGAGGATCGCGAGCATATTGGAGACCTCGGGTATCTCCGGATTTATCTTCTTCGCCTTCTGGAAGTGTTCGGTGGCCTTCTGTTTGCGACCCTGCTTATACTCGAGGAAACCGGAGAGACGCTGCAGTTTGAAATCGTTCGGATTGATCTGTTCGGCGGTGGAGAGTATCATTTCGGCCAATTCCAGCATGTCCTTCTCAAAATAGGCGGTGCCGAGAAGAACCATCGCTTCGACATTCATCTCATCCTCTTTGAGTGCCGCCTTCGCATATTTGATGCTTTCGGCGTGGTTCTTCTGTTTGAGATAGAGCCACGACAGGAAGTTGTTGCGCACCACCACATCGCGCACACCTTCCGCGAGCCGCTGATATTCGGCGGCCTGCATCTTCCCGCGTTTCAGGTCAAGGAGCGCGAGATTGTAAAGCGCCGCGGACTGCTGGTTGCGCGCCTGCACCGCCTTGAGGTACCATTGACGCGCATCATCGGGTTTCCCCTGACGCTCATAGCACAAGCCGATATTGTAGGCGATGGAGCCGTTGCCGTTGTCATTGGCAAAAGCATCGTCCCAAAGTTTGACCGCGCCGCCGCAACCCTGCGCAAAATAAGTTTCAACCCCCTGGGTGAATTTCTCCTTGGCCGGACCGACATATTTAAGGCCGTCGTAGTTCCGGTTACGAAGCGCCTCTTCGTCCTTTTCCTTGTTCTGCTCGGTGAGGGCCGGCTTCCCGCCGTCGGACGGTTTCTCGGACGGTTTTTGTCCCGCATCCTCCGCCGCGACGGTCGGCTCCTCCTTTTTCTTCGGGTCATCTTTTTCCACGGCCTTTTCTTGGGCGGGAGCGGCCTGCGGTTCGTCGCCTTTCTTTTCGGGGATCGTCGCACAGCTCCAGAGCAGAAGACAACCGATACCGGCGACCATGATCAGGGGACGCATCGTCATAGCACGCACCGTCATTCCTTTTTCTCTTCGGTGGTCGGCGCCGGCGTATCACCTTTCGGCGTTTCTTCCTTCGGCGCGTCGTTCTTCTGTATGCCCGATTTTTTGTACTGTCTTTGTTCGGCGCGGTCAAGGGTCAGCAGGACCGGATAACCCGATTCAAGCGTGGTGTTAACCGCATAACGGGGCGCTTTACCCATGCGGTATTCCTGCGGACGAAGTCGCGAGAGGCGTTCGATGATGAGGGTGGTCCACTTGTTGAAGACGCGGTTCTCCTTCGCAAGTTCGAGTGTCTTGACATACATATCGACCGCCGACTGTTCAAGCGGATCTATCTGTTCCTGCAACGATTGCTGATACATGTCGATCAGTTCGGGTTCCTTTTCTATTTCGGGCGGTATCGGCGCATTGATGAGCGCCTCGGCGAAAAGCTGGAGGATATTCCCCTGCCGGTAGAAGGCGGCGTAGGACCATTCCGATTTATACTTCAGGACCTCTGCGTATTTTTTTATGAGCGCCTGCGACGCCTCTTTTTTCGCCTTGAGCGACTCTTCGAGTTTTTTCGAGTTCTTGCCGCCGATCTTGAGTTTTTCGTAATCGGAGAATTCATCCTCTATCAATTTGAACTCCGACTCCGCCGCATAGACGACCGCCTCTTCGCTTTCGAGTTTTTTCGCGTTGAAGTGCTCCAGTATCTTCGCATAGGACTCTTTCGCGTTGCGCCAGTCGTTCAGTTTCTCCTCATAGGTCTTCGCGATCTGGTAGAAGGCGCGCATGACGAGGTGCTGCACCTCCGGATCGCCCCGGTAGGTGTCGATGAACTGATTGAAGCGGGAGATCATCCCCTTCCAGTCTTCCGATTTCTGGTACATGAAACCGACCAGATAAGCGGCATCTTTCCCCTCCTGCTTGCCCGACTCTTCCCGCGAATAGAGCGAATAGTAGTCGGAGGCCTCTTTGTACCGCTTGAGCCGTTCCAGCAGGAGCGCCGCATTATAGATGGCGAAGTTCTTCTTGTCGTTGGTCGGATACTTCTTGTACAGGAGCATATAGGCTTCGAGCGCCTTTTCAAAGTTGTAGGAGCGCTCGGCGTTGTAGGCGACCAGATACAGTGACTGCGGCGCTATCTGCGAATAGGGATATTCCTTGTAAATGCGCTCATGGATATTCATGGCCGAATCGAACATGAGCGCTTTCTCGAAATTGAAGGCGGCGTTGAACAGGGCCTTGTCGGCGTCCTGATGGTACGGATTCTCTTCGACGATGCGCAGATATTCGTCGGCCGCCTCGCGGTGCTTTTTCTCTTCCTGCAACTGTTCGGCGTACTTGAACAGCGCCGCGCCGCGGTAGGTCTTGAATTCGTCGGTTATCTCCTTCCCCTTCGTGGTCTTCGCCGCAACGAGTCGGTCGGTCAGTATCTTCGACCACTTCGCGACATTGACCCAATCCTTCTTTTCGGTGTAGGCGCCGACGATATCGCGCGCCGCCATGAGCGCGGCCTCCGATTCGGGGAATTCGTTGATGATGCGCAGATAGCGTTTTTCAGCCTCTTCAAACTGCCCGTGATCGTAAAAAATGCGAGCCGCATTGTAGGCAACGGCGCTGCGGTCCACGGCATCCTTCGCTATATCGAGATAAACATCGCTCGACTGCACCAGTTTCTGTTCAAGTTCTGAGAACGGCTTGCCACGCTTCTCCTCGCTCTTCACCAGCCGTTCCGGCGAATTTTCCCATATCGTGCTGTAACAGATATAGGTCGCGAGCCCCGCGTCGTTGCGATATTTGTCCTGATTCTTGTCGTCGCGGATCCGCTCGTAGATGAGGACGGCCCGTTCGATCTGACCCGAGAAATAAAGCGAGTCGGCGAGGTTGTAGCTGATGTCGTAGCTTTCCGAGGTATAGGGGAACTTCTCGAGATATTTGCCGTACAACTGAGCGGCGATGGCATATTCGGCCTTTGTCCTGTCCGGGTCATCCTTTTCCTTGGCCTGCTGGGCGAGACGTTGATGGTATCCGGCCGAGCCGACAAGGAAGTCCTTCGCCTGATTGGCGGCATCGCGAAGAGCGGTCGCGTTGGCGCGGTTCTTGATGGCCCAATCCGATTCATCGTCGTACAACTTGGTGAACAGCTCGATCTCCTCCTGCATCTTGTCGAGTTGCCCCTGCTTGTTGTACATCTGGATGAGTTTCTCATGAATCTTCGGCGCGCTTTCGTAGTACGGATGGCGCTTGAGCACGAACCGGTAGGCCATTTCGGCCTGCGCATAATTCGAGTTCTCGTAATAGTACTTGCCGAGTTTATCGAACACATCGACCTCGAAGGCGCTCCCGTCGATGCCGGTGAAGTAGGATATGGCCTTGTCGACGCTCCCCCACTCCTCGTCGGCGTAACTGATGGCGATATACTGGACCGACTCCTTGCGCATATCCTGCCCGCCGGGCAGGCCGCGCTTCTTCATCTCGTCGGCGTAGAAAATGAGCGAAGCAAAGGTGTCGACGGCTCGCTGGAACTCGTTCATGCGGTAATAGGTCCACGCGATCTTGTAGACCACCTTGTCGTAGTCCTTGTATTCCTTGAACTGGGCGCTCCTCATGAAGTAGTCGAGCGCCTGCTTGAGATCGTTCTTCTCCGAGAAGTAATACTCGGCGATACGCATATACACCTCGGCGGTGTATTCGGTCAGAATGTTCTTTCGAGCCATCTCTTCCCAAATCTTGACCGCCTCGTCCTTCTGCCGAGAGATGTCGAGACAGTAGCCGAGCATGTAATAGGCACCGCCGAGATATTTGAACTGTTGATAGTTGTTGACGATCTCGCGGTAGAGGGCGATGGATGGTTCCAGATCGACCACCGGCAGTTCCGGCTCCTCCGCGAGCTGTCCCTTCTCATAGAGCGCGACCTGCTGGTCGTATGCATCCATCCGGGCCTCCTGCTCTATCATCGACCGCTCGTAATACAGTTCGGCGAGACGGTACATGGCGCTCGGAACGAATTCGGCATTGCCCCAGTATTTCTTGATGAAGTTCTCGAACAGGATGATGGCGTCGGCGCGCGAGGAGGTTTCGGCATCGAACTCCTGACGTATCGACGGCTGATATTTCATTTCTATGAGACGCTTCTTTTCTTCGACCTTTCGCTTGAGCAGCGACTGTATCTCGCGCTGGTAATCGAGGATGATCGTTTCATAGCGGAGTATCTGGCGTTCTATATAATCCTTTTCAGCGCCCTGGCCATCGATTATGACGGCGGCAGGGTCGGCAACAGGACTCTTGGCGTCGCCGACGGCCCCTTGCGACAGACACGGCGCCGACAGCAGGAAGAGAAAAAGGGCAAGGTATCGGGCGTTCCCGCTCATTCCAGATTCTCCAGATTCAGGTAGAGCTCCTGTATCTCTTCGGCCATGCGGGTCCTCAGTTTGTTGAGGGTCTGGGTCGACTCTTCCTTCTTCTCCCATGCCACGTCGATGATGCCCAGATCGGCCTGCAGCACCAGATCATCGAAGGTGCGGTTGACTCTCGAGATGTTCGTGTACATGGCCATAGAGGCGGTCTCGGCCGTTTCGCGTTTAAGCGCCAACAACTGGCTTTTGTACTCCTCGATCTTCATCTTTTCGCTTTCGAAGGAATCCTTGATGTTCTGTATGATGCCGCCGATGACCTCGTTGAGCTTGCCGTGGAAGACCGATGCCTGCCGCGACATATCGTCGATACGGCCATGCAAGGCATCGAGACGTTCCCGATCGGCCGACGGCACCGTTGTCGAGCGCTCAAGCAACTGCTCCTGTTCGGCGACGATCTTACCGTAAGAATCGCGGGCTATGATCATCCGGGAAAGAATATCCCCGCCCAACAAAAGACGGTTCTTCTCTTCTTCGGTATCCTGTTTGTGCCGGGTCACCTCTTGGGTAAGGGCGAGTATCCTTTTCTTTTCCTGCTCGATCTTGTCCATCACCCGCTGATCGACGGCGCCCGACTGGGAAGCGGACTTAAGATAATAGGCGCCTATGGCATCCAACTGGTCGTACAGGGTCCTCAGCCGTATGGTCGCGCGGTGCAGCTCCTCTTCGAGCGACAATATCTGCTCTGCGTACTGGGAAACCTTCTCCTCCAGTTCGCGGCTCGATTGCGGCAACAGATCCTGCAACTTTTTCTGAAGTTGTGCTTTTTCCTTTTCCAGGGCACCATACCGTTCGCGATCTTTCGCATCAAGGCCGCCGAGCCCCTTTTCGGCGCGTAGTTTCAGCGCCTCATCACGCAGATGGACCAGACGGTTCTGAAAAGAAAGCGCCATCTCGGTTCCCTGTTTGAGCGGCGGGAATATCGCCGCGGCATTCTTGTTGCCGATGATGGTGGCGAGCTTTCCTTCCAATTTGGATATCTGCTCCAGCTCCTTCTCTATGCTCTTGAGATCATCCTGAAGACGGACCGCATGGGTATACTTCTTGTTGTCCTTGAGCAATGACCTGACCAGCGGTGCATAGACCGAAAGTTGCGTTTCGCCGGAAGCATTCGCGTCATCCAGCAGGGAACTGCCATTTTTCTTAAGCGTGTTGAGCTGGTCGCGGATATCGGCATACTCCTTGACCACCTTATTGAACAGCACCATCGCGTCGCCGTAACGACGCATGCGGATCAGCAGGTTGCCTTCGAGAAGTTCTGATTGTGGCTGCACGATGGAGCCGGGAGCGATATATTTTATGAGACGCAGAGCCTCCAGCGCCTTGTCGTACTGTTCCCGTTTTATGTACGCCCAGCAGAGTTCGAAGTAAGCCTGAGCGAAGAATTCCGAACCGCGATCCAGTTTCAGATAGTGATCGGTCGCGCCGGTAAAATCGCCCTTTTCGAAAAGCAACCTGCCGAGCGCAACGATCGCGAGATCCCTGACCTGTTCATACTTGAAGTAGGCCGCCCCATCGGCAACATCGAGCACCGATTTGAAGAACGGTATCGCCTGATCCATTTGCCCCAGTTGGATATTGATGACGCCGAGAAAGTAGAGGCTTTGCGGATAGTAGGTGCTCTCCTTCCTGACCGTCTTGAAGATGTCGCGCGCCTCTTCGTACTGTTTATCGAAGAACAGCGACTTGCCGAGGAAGTAAAGCAGTTCCTGATCGCGGGATATATCGTACCCGATATTGATGAATTCGGAATAATAGGTCTTCGCCTTTGAGTATTCGCCCAGATGGTAGGCCGAGGCGATGAGTCGTTTGAGCGAGTCTATCTGGTAGCGCGAATAGGGCCGGTCGGTGAGCAGCATCTCGTAATAACGGGCTGCGGAGATGTAGTTGTTGTTGAGGAAAAGGGACTCGGCCAGTTTGAAGAGAGCCTCCTCCCATATGAAGTCCTTTTCTTTTCTGGAACTGAAGAGGGAATAATAAATGCCGCCCGACGAGATATAGTCCTTGCGTTGGAAATAAAAATCGGCCTTCTCTATTTTTTTTGCGGGCGATTCATTGTAATCGCGGTTCATCGTGAACGGCGAGAGATACCGTCCCTCGGCACCACTGATATCCTCCGATATCGTGTTGACCTCACGCTCTATCGCTGCGATCCGCGTCTCGGTGGTCGCCGCAGAGGGTATCTTCTGGCCATACAGCGGCAACATGACCGTAATTATAAGGACGATGGATGAAAAAACGCGCATCGGATGCTGCATATCCGCTGTTACTCGACTGACTTTTCTTTTTTATCGGTCGAAGAAGCATCGACCTTCTGCTCAAAGACCTTCTTGTCGATGTCAAAGGAGATATACAGTCGGTTGTCGAGCTTGACCACCGAACCACGATCCTTGGCTGCTGCGACAACCTCTACCAACTGACCTTCCTCAACATTGAAGGAGTAGCCCGCCTTCAACTTGAAGGTATAGCCTTCCATGTAGGAGAATATCCCGTATCCTCTGCCACGGAAGACCATATAGACTGAAAGATGGTGAGGCCCCGGCACCACAGAACCGTCGAAAACCGTCAGTTCAGGTTTAAGTTCGGGTCCACCCTCAACCCATTTGAATATCGGCGCCTCGTCGAGATAATATAGTACCGAAAGCAGATCGAAGGCTGAACCGACCTCGTTAACATGCAGGGCTGAACAGCGGGCACCGGCAAGAGCGCCGCTCAACACCGTCTCCTGCAAGATCGCCAATCGTTGTTTCGCACGAAAAACCTTGTCTTTTAGGGAATTTATCTTTTCTTCAAGGTTGCGCAGTTTGAGACTGAAGTCCTGATCGGAGTTCGTATCGCCTTTTTCAGGCGCCGTTTCGGCCTTTTCAGAATACTGATCAGCGGTCTTTTCCTGTGGAGTGGCCGGCGGAGGCGTCGCCTCCTGCGCCTGCCCCGTCCCGCAAGGCGCAAGCAAGAGTACCGAGTAAATTATAAGGGATAGAAAAAGTCCTCTCATGTCTCACCCTCGAAAAATCCGGAACACTATATATTATGACACAACTGAAATCAATTTTTTCACACATGTTCTATGTCTGTCAGGGGACGCTCCAGAAACAGTTCGCCGGTACGTCGGAAACTTTCAACAGAATCGGTGACAAAAAACTGCTCACTCCCCGTTTTTTCAGAAGAATTGGCCGAACCGGCCGCCGTCAACATTCTTTTGAGCTCGCGGGCGACATGATAGGCGGAATCCATGATGCGGACACGGTGTTCGAAATAATCGTCAAGGGGGCCGGCCAACAGCGGATAATGGGTACAACCCAATATCAAAGTGTCTATCTCCGCCTTTTTCAGGTCTCCCAGATAATGAGCTATCGCCTGTCTGGTTAACGGGTGATCAAGGAGACCCTCCTCCACCAGCGGCACAAAAAGGGGGCAGGGTTGCGCCAGTACTTCCACCGTCATCGTCTCCCGTATGCAACGCTGATAAGCACCGCTACGGATGGTGGTCGCCGTACCGATGATGCCGATCTTTCGCACACGGTCAAGGGTCGCAAGACTGCTGACGACCGGCGTGATAACGCCCAACACCGCAATATCGGAAAACTGCTCTTTAAGATGATCTATCGCGGCGGCCGAAGCGGTATTGCAGGCGACCACCACTACTTTTACGCCGCGCGCCAGCAGGAACCGCATATTGATCTCGGAATACTTGCGGATGACCTCCGGCGATTTTGTGCCATACGGCACACGCGCCGTATCGCCGAGATAGATAAGGTGTTCATGGGGCAACACCATTCGTATCTCTTTGAAAACCGTAAGTCCGCCGATACCCGAATCAAAAATACCGATGGGCCGTTCGTTCAGAGAATCGTTGCTGCCGATCATTTCGCCGGATCATTCTTTGTCATTTGATGATAAACGGGAACCCGATACTTCAGATATCAAAGGAGTATTTCAGATAGGGCATAACCGTGACGCCGAAGCCGTCGAAGTTAAGAATATAATCGAACTTCGCCGTCATTCCGAAGGAAAAATGTCGGGCATAGGTATAGTACTCGGCATCGATACCGGCACCGATCATGATGAACATATCCGACTCTTTGCCGTCGATATCCTTGGCCTTGCCGACCAACAGGAAGTCGGCACCGACCTCCAAACCAAGCTCCCAACGGTTATTGATGCAGTAGGTAGGATTGATGCTGATACCCGCGAGGATCGGCGCATAGTCCTCTACCCACGGCGAAACCGACATCGAAGAATCGGTGTTCAACTGCAGAACGCCGAATTTGGCATGTATGCCCAGAGAAAAAGCATCGACGATCTGGATGTCGTATCCGAACCCAAGAGTCACGATCGCTCCGAGCGGATCGGAATAATCGGATGCCGGTCCTACCATGGCGAACAGACCGCCCGACATGGTAGCGCTGAGTCCTTTGACGACCGGCGCGAGGTCATTACCCGAAGCGTCACCGACCGCCTCTTCCTCGGCGGCCGCAAGAAACGACGCCCCGAGCAGGAGCAGGATGGCCAACAGTTTTTTCATGCCTATATCCCTCCTTTACCCTTCCGAGTGCTTGAAGACGAACGGATAGTTGACGATGACGATACCACCGCCTTTAGGTGCCGGGAACCGGATCTTCTTGATCTGGTCGGCAACGCAACTTTCGACATTCTCGTTGCCCATTGTAGAGCGCTGAACTTTCGAACTGGAAACCTGCCCCGTCTTTGAAATGATGAAATTGATGACTATCTTACCAAACAATTTCGGGTCCTTGTTCAGTTCTTTCTCATAACACCAACGGATCTTGGCAAGATTACGCTTGATGTAGGCGTCAATGACCGCACGGTCGAGCGCACCCATGATGACGGCCTGGCCGCCCCCCGCCGTGATGGCCGAAAGGCCCTTGCCGCCGATACGACCGGCCGCCATACCGTAGCCCATGCCACCCATGCCGCCGCCGCCCCTCCCGCGGGTGCCCAGACCGCCGATACCGAGCGCGTTACCGCCGCCGCCGGTACCAAAACCTCTGGTCCCCAGACCACCGGATCCGAACTGGTCCACACCGCTGATACCGGTAACCGAACCAAGTGTCTTTTCCATGCCGGCACCCAAGCCGCCGCCACCGAATATACGGTCGAAGCTGGCCGCACCGGAGGAAAGAGCACCCATGACGCCCGAACTCTGCGCGACCTTTTCATCAAGACCCCGGCGGGCCGAACCCTGCGCATTGGCAACGCGGCTTTTCTTGTCGCCGACGCGGCCTTCCTCGCCGAGGGATTTGCGCTGCTGGGTCGCTTCCACAAGGCCTTCCTTGGGCTTTTCGAGTTTGACCTTCTTCTCCTTCTCTATATCTTCCACCTGCACATCATCCTGATTACCCACGATCATGTTGGCGAAACGGTTGTCTATCTCGAAGATGTCGACCTCGATAGGCGGCGTTTCGACGATCATGTTCATGATAAAGAAGCCGATGATGAAGGTGACCAGCATGATCAGCAAGGAACTCATCTCGCGGTTCTCGATGAGTCCGGCCGGCTTGAGTCTCTCATGCGGGGTCTTGAGTGCAACAATAGAAATGTCGCCGAACTCCAGCACCGCAAAATTGTCGGCACCGATCTCGTAGCTCTTTTTCCCCAAGACGGAAGAAAGGTCTTTCCGCTCCTTTTTCTCGACGACATAGCCCTTGAATCCCTCCTTGAGATTCAAGGTCATCTGATCACCGACAACGCTGACCAACTCGAAGGAATCTTCCGAGAAGGCGCTTTCGTCGAACATGAGATCGACTTTCTTGGGATCTGTTGAGGAACCGACCACATAGGACTTGGTAACGATCCTACTCTCCCGCAGGACATTGGGTTTATAGACCACCCTGACCTCAGGATCGAGCTTGCCGGTGGCCCCCTCATTCACCGGGGGACGAGGGATCGGGGAGAGATCGTACAGCAGTCTTTTCTTGACGTTCTCATTCGGCATAACACGGGCCCCATTTATGCGGTTGTTGATATATGACCATCCTTTTCACTTCAGCACATCCACCGATTTTACCAGTTCCTTGTTGAAGTCCTTCTTGAGGTTGATAAGAGAATTGAATTTCGTTTTGGTTCTGTCCATCAGGAAAGAACCCGAGGGTTTCTTTATCTGCCCCTCAAGCATGACATCCTCGAAATCGATGACCGTTTTCTGACGATAGATGACCTTTCTCCCCTCCGCGTCCATCTCGCCGGTGTCGGCCGTGCCGCCATCTTCCTGAGCATAGGCCCCGAACGACGCCAGCGCGAGAACCATAATGAAGAAGAATTTTTTCATAGGTGCCTCCCTTTGGTTAGTTCTGCGGTGCCTGTTCGTCATCCGAGGGCCGTATCTTCACCTTGTCGGCGATATACTTGTGGACGATATGATCCTGCCCAATATCACCGCCGATGCTGAGATACTTTCTGAAAAGGCTCTGTGCCTCCACCTTCTTGTTGAGATGGTCGTGGTAAAGCACACCGAGATTGAAAACGGCCAACGGATTGTTGGGGTCTTTGTCGAGAACCTTTTTGTATTCAGCCTCGGCATCAGTGAAATTGCCCATTCCGCGATGCGCAAGGGCAAGACCTATGCGAGCGTCGAGATTGTCTGGATCCTGCGCGAGCACGACCGAAAAATGTTGGAATGCCCGCTCGGCATCGCCGTAAGACATCGCCATGGAGCCGACATTAAAGTTTGCCGCTTTGTTTGCCTGATCGTTATTGATCGCGCTGGTGTAGTAGAACATCGCCAGAGAATCATCGCCTTGCGCATGAAATATCACGCCACGGTTGTTCGATATACCGGCATCGTTCGGGTTCAAATTATAGGAGTTTGTGGTGACCATCGTCGCCAGCCCGATGTCCTTTTTTATGAGGTAGATCATGCCGAGGTTCTTAAGCGCATCGACGTTTGAAGGCTCCTGAATGAGTATCTTGCGAACCGACTCAATCGCCTTGAGGAAATCGAGTTTCTTCAAATAAAAACCGGCAACCGCCGAAAGAACACCTTTGTCCTTTGGATTTTCCTCGAGGAATTTCTCGCACACATCTATGGCGCGGTTGTATTCAAGTTTGTTGGCATAAATAGCCGCCTTGTTGATAACCGGACGATTGTAGGCCGGTTCTATCTGGAGCGCGGAGTTGTAGTTCTTCACCGCATTCTCGTCATCACCCGTCTGTTGATACGCAAGACCAAGATTGAACCAGACAGTGGGAGATTTCGGGTACGCCTCGGTCGCAAGGGTAAAATGCTTTATCGCGCCGGAGAAATCGGCTTTGCCTTTTTTGACCTCAAGAGCGTCGATCCCCTTCTGCGTATGGAATTTTGCCCACTCCTCGGGTGTGGTCGGACGGTCTTTTATTTCCAGGCGTTTCTTTTCGGGCGCCTTCTTTGTCGTGTCGGTCTGGGTGGCCGGCGCCGAGGCACAGGAAACGACGAAAGCGAAAGCCAACAAGACAAGGCTGGTGAGTAGTGTATTTCTTTTCATATCCGATCTCCCTCTCAATTCGTCGTCGCTTGGGTGGCAGGTTGCACGGCACCGGCAGGAGCGACGGGAGCGGCGGTCTGTTCAGTCCCCGCCATCTTCCGCAGAATATCCTTCTTCTCCTCGTCGGAAATGGCCGGGAACTTGATCTCCATGTCGACACGGCCGATGAGCGAAGAGGTCTCGATCATGCTGGCGCCGGGGATCAGTTCGTTCTCGTCGTAGTACTTACCCGGCCGCAGTTCCTGGAAGTGACGCAGTTGATATTTCGCCTTTTTGACCCAGTCGTTATAGACCGAGGTCTCATAGCCTTTGAACATCGCCTTCTCGAGCGCTTCGACCGCCTTCTGCCGCGCATTGAGCGCCTTCTCATCAAGCATGTTCTTGTAAACGATCTTTTGGTTCTCGTTGAGCCACGGTGGAAGCGGCGCGCCAAACATCTTGTCGGTCATATCCCGATACATAGCGCCGATGTAGTATAAGCTCGCCGGCGTAAGGCGGGGCGATCTGGTCTGTTCGATGATCTGCATATAGCGCTGTTCGAGTTCGACCAGCAACTCTGCCTTTTTGGTCAGGCGGGTCTCGGTCTCCTTGTTAAAGGTGTCCATTTCCTTCTTGATGTTCTTGGGTATCTTGGACTCATCGCCGTAGTTGATCTCTTCCGGTTTGTACTTGATGGTCTTGTCGTACTTGACATTGAGATCTATCGCCATAAATTCGTTGAATTTGGCCTCGGTCTCCACCAGCAACGCATCGGCAATGGTATCCCGTGTCGATTCGGCGAAGTCCTCTTTTTCCTTGAATTGACCGTTCTTATAAAGCTGAAGGATGGCGTCTGTGTGCTTGTAAAAATCTTCCTTTTTGCCCTCCTCTTTAGCCATCTTCACCAACGATGAATAGAGCGCAAAAAGGGTATTGACATCGCCCTTCGACACATCGACCGAGGAGGTGTCTTCTTTGCCGACGAGCTTACCGGTCTTGTCAATATAACGATAGTCCTTAAGCCCCTTGACAACGGTATGGTCGGCAAGGAAACGATCAAACCCTTTGCGCGCCTTGTCGTAGTAGGTCTTGCCTTTACGCATCCAGATGTAGCCGAACTGGAGAGCGATCTTGGCCTTGTCCTTATCCTCTTTTGCGTGCTTGTCAATGTAGAGTTTGTAATTGTCAAGCGCTTTTTCGGTATCACCGAGCGCCTCATAAAGAACTGCGGCGTTGTAAATCGCGTCGGCGGCATTCTTATGCTGCGCCGCTTTACCGGCGAAATCTATATAAAGATCGGCGGCTTTATCGTAGTAGGCGATCGCCTCGTAATTCTTCGCGAGACCGAAAAGGATATCGTTACGAAGTTTCGATTCTTTGTACATCTTCGCCGTTTCGCCGAGGAAACGTTCCTGTACGCGGATCGACTTGTAGAGATCCTCCCCCTTGGCATAATAGTATACCGCGTTGTTAAGGGCGACATCGTTGAATTTCGAACTGGGAAATTCGGTCACGAACGCGATATAACGCTCGGCAGAATCCATGGCCTTACCATTCTGCGCCGGAAGTTCAGCCGCATAGAAGGTGGCCATTTCCTTGAATTTCTCAAGATCGTCCTTGAGACGATTGCGGCCCGAAATGAGCGCCGAATTGCGCAACATCTCGCGCGCCTTGTTACTGATCGCTTCCCAGTCCTCGGTAATGTTGAGCGAATCCATGATGAGGTCGGCGGAGAAAACGGCAAGTTCTTCACGAGGATATTTCTGGACTATCATCTCGAATACCGGCACCGACTCCTGATAGTGGTTGAAAGAGTAGTAGGTGATGGCCTGCTTGTAGATAATGTCCACGAGGTACTTGGAACGCGGTATATTCTTGATGTAAGTCTCGCACGCTTTTATGAATTTCTGTTCAAGTTCGGGGATCGGCTTGGGCTGGTATTCGGCGGGCAGTTCTTTCTTGGCCGCCATCTTACCCTGACCGGCTATAACGATCTTGTTCTGATCAATGGCGGTTTCGCCCGCCTTCTTCTTGTCCGCCATGTTCCGTTTGATCTCGGCATTCCGTTTTTCCTGCGACTCTTTCAGCAACATGCCGAAAGCAGAAACGGCGCCATAGGAGGCATCCTCAAAGTGAGAGCCTTTCGGATTGAGATCGGCAACGATCTGATATTCGTCACCGGCCTGCGCATACTTTTTCTTTTCCCAGAGGAATTCAGCATAGTTGAACCGTATGTCGTAACTGGCCTCCGACTTCGGATAATACTTGATATATTTGGGATAAAGTTCCTCGACCACTTTCCAAGTATTCTCGGCTTGAGTTTTGCGCGCTTCGTTGTGATACTCGACCAGCAGAATACGAAGATTCGCTTCGGCGGTCTGCATGGCACTTTCTACCGAGGTCGCGTCCTTGGCGGCATTCGCTTTGGCCCAAGAGGAATCCTTGTTGCCGTACTTTTCAACGAGGACAAGTATCTCAAGGCGGACATTGTCTTTCATGTTGAGCTTCTTGTAGCACTCGACGATCTGTTTCTGCCACTGAGGACCTTCAGGGGCGTTCGGGACCTCACTAATGAGTTTGCGGTATATCTTGATAGCCTCTTCGTTCTTGTCTTGCTCAAAGTAGATCGATGCAAGCTTGATGAGGACCATGATGAAATACTTCTTTTCCTTCACGATGGTCTTGAAATACTTTTCGGCATCGTCAACGTTGCCCGCCTCGGCATACGGAGTGACCATATCCTTGAGCGCCTCTTCCTTGATCTCGACCTTGTTGAACTTGCTTGAGTATTCGACGACCTGCTGGAAGACCTTGATCGACTCCTCATACTCGCCGACATTGTAGAGGCACCAAGCGTACTTATAGAGGGCATAGCCAAAGAATGGGTTCGACGGATAGTTATCAAGGATCGCCTTGTAGGCGGGCATCGCCTTGAAGACGTTGTTGTTGTTGAAGAAGTATTCGGCCATCTCGTAGAAGGCATCGGCCGCGTACTTCGAGTTCTTATACTTCTCGGTGACGAGCGTGTAGTAACGGATCGCCGGAAGCGGTTTGCCGACCTCCATAAGGTTCGATGCCATAAAGAAGTAGACCTCATCGATACCGGTAAAGTTGGGATACTTCTTGATGATGAAGTCGCAGATATCGATCGCCTTCTCGTTCCACTTCCAAGCCGCCTTCAGATCAAGTTCCGGCATAGGAGCGTTCGGATCGTTGATCTCATAGTACTTATCGGTTTTCTTGTTGTACTCCTCCATGACGACCGCCTTGATGCCGCGCGCTTTCTCCCAATAGAGTTCGGCGAGCCGGCGATACACCTCGGCCTTTTTCGGGCCCTCGGGAAAATCTTTGAGAAGTTCGAGGAGTTGCTCGATGGCCTTATCGCGCTGCGCCATCGCCTTGGAGTCGATCTGGACCTTGGTCGCTTCGACCTCCATCTTGGCGGGTCCTCTGGCGCCCCCCTTGTCCTCTTCCCCTTTTCTCTTTTCGCGGGCCGCAAGAAGCGTCCCCGCCATAAGCACTACGAGTGCCGCGATCAGGAGTTTTTTGGTGATGCCCATCATATCGCTTCCTTCCTCAGTTATCTGTTACTCGTCCACACAGGCGTTCTGGATATTGTAGAAGTAATACCCCAGTTCGTCTTCCCAATATTCACCGTCAAAGGGCCAGTAGTAAGAGCGGTTCGGCACCGCAGGAGAGTAGGACTGCTCTTCCTTAAGAGCGCTCTCCTTGAGCTTTTTGCCGTACAACTCCTCCTTTTCGAGGGTCTCCTTGATCTTATCGGTCATTTCGAAACGGATGGCTTTCATGTCGGCAATGATCTGGGTGAGATCCTGCGCGACCTCCTGCAGCTTCTTGACCAGCATCTTGCCGCTGTCATTGCGCAGTGTGGTCAACTGATAGGTCATCTTTTTCCCGAGATCGTCGGCAATGACGCTTTTTTTGAAGGAATCGGGACTGTTCTCTATGAGCTCCATCTCGCGCTCTACTTCCTTGATGTGAATATAGTCGCGCTGGAACTTCTGATCGGTCAGAACACTCCTCAGGATAGCCTCGGGAAGCGGCGTCGGTTTGCCGGCGGCCGAATCGCGGTACATGGAGAGCAGTTCCTTGTAAATATCAAGGCCGGTCTTGGTCGAAACATTTTCAAGCCACGACTGAAGACGCTGACGGTAATCGGGATAGACAAGGAAGAACTTGTCGATGACCTCGTTGACCTCTTTATAGCGGCACAGGTTGTAATAGGTGACCGCCTCGACCACATAGACATCGGGGAAATAGATGTCGGTGAAGAAGGGACTGCCGACCGTGACCACGGTCCCGAGGGTTGTATCGAAACGGCTGATCATGAGCGACGCCCAGGTCCGCGCAAAGAGCGATTCGAACCACTGCGGGTTGCGGCGATCGACATTGTTGAAGTAGTTGAGCGCGACGTTGAACATGGCCAGCTTGTTCTTGGTCTTCTCGTCGAAACCGGCGGCGTAGTAAAGTTCGCCGAGCGCCAGTTCGGCCATTCCTTTGAGCTGTTTGATATCGGCGCCGACATACATATCGTCGGGCATCTCCATGATCTTCTGATAACTCTGCATCGCCTCGGCGTACATCCGCTGGCGGACCTGTATGACGCCCATGAAATAGGTGGCGAGCGGATAGAACGAGGAGTAGTCTTTCACCTGCGTGAAGAATTTGAGCGCCTCTTCGTCCTGCCCCTTGTAGAAGTTGATCTTGCCAAGGTAATACATAAGTTCGTTGGCGAACTTCTGTGGGAGGGCGGTGTAGTTGACATTCGACAGTACCGCGAACAGCACGCGTTCATCCTTGGTCTCATAAGTGACCGCAAGGAGCTTGAGAAGGGCCGAAACGAAATAGTGGCTCTCGGGGCCTTCGAAGAGTATCTCGGCCAGCTGATATTCGGCCGACTGATACAGCCCCATGCGGAAAAGCGACTCGGCATAGTAGTAACGCGCCGTCTCGTGGAGGCGAGCCCATTCGCCATTCTTCATGACGGCATAGAATCCGATGGCGGCGGTGTGATAATCGCCATTGTTATAGGCGTCGACGACCCGTTTGATCGCATCGGGCATGCCCTGCACGACCGCCGGATCTATCTGTTCGTACTTCTTCATCTCCTGTTCGCGGACCGTCAACTGCTCTGCACAGGAAACGAACAGTCCGGCGAGGAGGATGAAGATAACTGCAAGCGCGGTGTTTTTCATGCTTGGTTACCTCTTTCAGTCGGCGAACGGGAGGAACATACCGAAGTTGACCGAAAAGAGCGTATCGGTTTTAAGATACGAACTTTTCGCATTGGTCGTGGCGCCGAGTTTGAAGCGTTCATCGCCCATAAGATACCAATCGAGGTTAAGCGACAGGAAGAAGTTATTGGTGATGAAGAAGCGGGCGCCGAAACCGGCGTTCACCGCGAACCGGTGACCGGTCTCCTCGCGGGAACCCTTCTGGAGGAGGACCTGATAGTAGTTGCCGCCAAGCGACACATTAAGGTCGTATTTGGGAATGAAGTTACCCAGCAGGCTGAGTTTGCCGTAAAAAGGGGTGAAGACGACCGACAGACCGCCCGCCATCACGACGTTGCTCGAGGAGACCTCGGCATTGAGTTCGTTGACCTGCTTGCGGGTCTCGCGCTCCCAGTTGATGGGGGCATAGAAGAAGTGGCCCTGGATCGCAAAAAGATCGTTGATGTTGTAGGCGACCTGCGCGCCGACCGTCATCGAATCATCCCAATCGCCGACGATGAAGCCGACGCCGACGCCCAATTCAGCGCGACCCTCCTTGTAGAATTCGCGTTTCTGGACGACCTTGATCTTCTTCTTTTTGTCGACGGAGAGTTCGCGCATCTCCTTTTCGAGCTTGGGGTCGGCCGCCGCCTGCGAAACAGCGAGGTTGGCCGTCTGCGCCTCGGGAGCCGCCGGCCCGGTATCGCCCGGCACACCCTCAGCCGGGGCCGCGCCATCAGCCGGAGAGGTACCGTCAGCCGGAGCGCCTTCCGCCGGAGCGCCTTCAGGGGCCGCGCCGCCTTCGAGGTCAAAAAGATCGGCCGCGGTGAGGTTAAAGGAGAACGCACACGCGAATAAAACCGTCAAAACCGCCAGTCTCATCTGTTTCATAGTTCGTCCCTGTAGATTGTTAACACACCTCAAAACTCGAGGTAGGCTATTTTTTTTCCTCTATGATGTCAAGAATTTTTTTTCAACCTTTGTAAAAACCACGAGACTGAGGTTTCCCCTTGTCATATCAAGCTATCGCAGCACTCTTTTCATGTCGTCGGCATCCGTATCGTTGTATTTCTTTTTCTGCAAAAAAGCGCCGCACAAAAGCGGCGCTGAAAAAAAAGAGGCGACGACCTACTTTTCCACGGGGGGACCCCGCAGTATCATCGGCG
>ERZ1645192.644-NODE-644-length-29067-cov-11.132945_pt1 | contig 29067 bp, 18 predicted proteins | sample MGYA00575354_ERZ1645192 | MGnify/ENA primary metagenome ERZ1645192 (study PRJEB40844, sample SAMN11349763) | freshwater sediment metagenome | isolation source: river sediment | host: Sediment | place: India: Faizupur Khadar , New Delhi | collected 2017-02-21 ... | reverse complement strand
TTCAGGATACCGTAACGTTCCATCAATGTTTCAGGAAACTGGTCGTCAGCCGAAAACCGGATGCGAAAAATCTGATCGGAACAAGCCTGAATCCGGACGATAGTTTTGTTTTCGAGTTGAATATTGAAAAGTTTTTCTCCTGACTGAGCAAATGATGTAATAAAGAACAAACTGATAAGCAGGGTCGATGCAAGGGTTTTGGTCAGGAATACAAATTTTAAAGTCATGATTTTATTCTTGTTGGTTTATATATAAATTGATCGGTGGACGATGCGAAAAGGGCCTCAGATCTATGTTTAAGTAAGATTTTGAGGCGTCTATCCGAGCTTTAGCAGTTTTGATGAGCTAAGATTTTCGATATGCAATTTGTAGCCCTCCGGGACTTTTACCGAATAACGGATCATGTTTCCGGTGCGTATCCATTGCAGTTCGACAGTTTCATCAGCAACCGGAATCGCGCCGCTACATTCATTCAGATTGATATCAGTAAAGCGAATGGTGATTTCCTTTCCGATGTAATCGATCTTGCTGATGCCAAGGATATCGCGATACAATACGTGTCCCAGGAACGATGCGAAACCGTGGTTGCAACTGGCCTGCGATCCCATGTTCTCCCATAAAGTGCCGGTAATCCGGGCCATGTTGTAAAAGTAATCCTGAATTTCACTCAGCAGTTGGCCCTGCAATCCGTAGCACGAAAGGATGTCGAGCCGGAGATAATTACCGATGAAAGCGTTGGCTTTGTAAACATCAGGATAGGTGGTTTTATCGTCGCGATTGGGGCCAAATTCGGTAGTTAATTTCTTCCACAAATCGGGATAGGTATCGGGAGTAGCCACATTGAAAAAGAAAGCATAATACTGGCAAACTTCGGTAGTATTTTGATTCACCTGGAGTTTCCCATCCTTACCGCGAACGGCATTGTCAACAAAGAAAGTCCCGTTGAACGACTGTTTCTGGATTGATTGTTTGATCAGTGCTGATTTTTTCAGCCATGAATCGTTATGATACAACCGCGCAGCGCTCGATAAAGCCGCGCTGTAGAGCATGTTCGACGGATAATTTACGTCCTGCACCAGTTCGTTGGCTTTCGACCATTCGACAAAAACCCAGCCGTCGAGCTTTTCAAGCAAACCATCCTGATTCTCAAATTTCTCGAAGTATTTCAGCAGTTTTTCAATTCGGGGCTTCAGTTGGGAAACCAATGCAGGATCGCCTCCGCGGCGGGCATAATCATCAATCTGGATGATAAACCACAGCGCCCAGTTCGGGATGAATGAACCGTTGTAATGATCAGACGGATAACACATCGGGAGCATACCTTCAGGAAGATGGGCAAAACTATCAGGAAGGGCAAAATTCTCGTAGAAGTTGCGGGCTACAGCCGAATGGCCGGTGAAATCTTTCTCCATGATGGCTGTAAAATAGCTGTCGCAAAGCCAGCCGGCCCTTTCGCGCGACGGGCAATCCATGAAAATATCCACCGTGTTTTGCCTGAAGGTCTGTCGGGCTGCCTTGTAGATTTCGTTCAGCTTGTTGTTACTGCACCAAAATGCTGCCTTTGGATTTTCAGGATATGCATATTCTCTCAGGTAAACATCCTGAATGGTGCACGAGCCCTCCAGGACTATCATTTTTAAATACTTGAAAGTATAGCATTCGAATGATTCCAACTGGTAATCGCCAGGCGCCAACTCGTAAACGACATAGTTATTAGTTGTGCTCATGTGTTTCTTGGCTTTTACATCCCCTTCGGTCAATATTTCATCGAAATATAAATACAGGGTTGTCGGTTCAGTACAGCTTACCTTCGATCCAATGAACCCGGAAAGGTTGATACCCATATCGAGCGTGTAAAACTGCTTTTCGGCCAGGGGAATGGCCTTTCCGATGAAAGAGGTTGCAGTGGTGTCTTGTGTTTTATTAGTGAATTCCTGAACCGTAATTGAAGGTAAAACCTCAAGTTCACTTTCCTTGTACCCTTTGAGCTGGTCGCTGATGTTGAGCAGTGACCGGTCTTTTTTGTATTTCTCAGGTTTCTGAAGGCCGATGGTTCCACTCGCAAAAATTGAAACAGGCCGGACTACTGCATAATCGGGCATCGAAATATGTCGTTCCAATAATTTAACAGCCGGAAATGTCGAAAGTTTCAACGGATCGACTGACACTCCCAAGGAAGATCTCCATTTATCAAATCCGTCGGTCAAACGGTAATATTCGGAAAAGGGCCGCTGGTAACTGTAGCGTTCCACTTTCTGCAAACGCTCCTTAATTTGGAAGGCCTGAAAATCATTATTATTTCCGGTAGCCAGCACCACCTGCTCACACGACAATACTTCAGCCTGTAAAAACGAGGGCTGATCAAGTGTGTAAAACGTATTGATGTTGTACCCGGCCACTTCAACAGCCACAATATTTTTACCTTTTCGTACCTTCTGGCTTAAATCGTACTCATCGACACGGTAATAGCCGTGTCCCGCACGCGCCGGGCCATATCCCACGAATTCGCCGTTCAGGAATACCCGGTAAAGGGTTGATGCCGTAATTCTCAGACTAAGGTTACGGGATTTCTTGACCTGAAAAACTCCACGGAATCCGAGGTTCAGGTTCATTTCGGTTTGTCGTCCTTCAGCCCAAACAGGAAGGGCTTTTTTCATTAAAACAGGACCTGCTAAAGAGTAAAAATTAAAAAGGAAAATTCCAAGCAACAATAAATATGCTTGTTTTACAAGATAACTCATACTTTCTCTACTTGACAGATTAGACCTTATATCGTTTAATGTAATATTCTTTCACGTAGGACATGACAAAATATATATAACTATTAGATTGTTAGCAACATACATATAATTTGTTAATGACAATGCGTCTAAATGTTTGGATAAGACCTTGATATACAATTGGTTAGAATTTTGTTACCAATACAATTTCTGACCATGAACATCAAGGACAATAGCAAAATTAACCTTTTATCTTCATCCAGTATCTCAGTCCACGGTTATTGACATGATGAATTTTACAATACCTGCTCAGTGACATCGATTCTCCTTTTGCCCAGTAAAACTTCATAACCGGACAGGGTCTTCTGATATAATTCTGCGGCCATCATCATAACTTCTGTTATTTTTTGTTTGATGACTAAGATAAACCCGAATTAGAACTCTGGGAAGATGGTATCGCGGAGACGCTTACATTAAAGAGGCTACCCTTTTGAGACAGCCTCTTTTGTTTTCCGGATTCACCGACAGGGTTGGCAGGGTCTCTCCCGGTGGGCTTGTCGCGGGGCCCGGGGACTAAAAACTTCCGGCATTTACACATGGATTTCAGATTTATGGTATTTTCGCCCTTTGTTTTCTTGAAATTGGACCATGTGGATTAAAGTATCCCGAATCATCCTTCGCAGTAAATACCTTCTTCTGGGGATACTGCTGGCGATCACACTTTTTTTGGGTTATCATGCCCGGAATATAGAGATGTCTTATGAATATGCCTCCCTTCTTCCGCAGAAGGACCAGGCTTTTCGTGATTACCGTGATTTTGTGAAGGTTTTCGGGGAAGAGGGTAATCTGATTATCCTGGGGGTGCAAGACCCTGATTTTTTTGATACGGCGCACTTTGCCCGCTGGCAGGGGCTGGTCAGGCATCTGGAGGCCGTCGACGGCGTCGAAAACCTGGTCTCCCTTTCGAATGCCTATGATCTGGTCAGGGACACTTTAGGGCGTAAGTTTACGGTCAGGAAGCTCTTCCCCGATGCAGTGGGCCAGCAGGCTCAAATCGACTCCCTGGCCAACCGCTGCAGGGAGCTCCCCTTTTACAATAACCTGATTTATAATGACTCGGCCCATACCTACCTCATCGCCATAGCGGTGAACAAGGACCGCATGCGCAACAGCCACCGGGAAGCGTTGATCCGCTCTATACAGCATCATGGAAACCAGTTTGAGCAGGAGAGCGGACTGAAACTGCACTATTCGGGATTGCCCTATATCAGGGTCGTCACCTCCATGAAAATCAAAAAGGAGATCTATCTTTTCAGCCTCCTGGCGCTGGGAGTGTGTATCCTCTTTCTTTACCTCTTTTTCCGCTCCTTTAAGGCAGTGGTGATCCCTGTGGTGATCGTTCTCATCCAGGTGATCTGGGCCCTGGGGTTGATGGCCCTCTTCGGGTATAAAATCACCATCCTGACAGGGATGATTCCGCCTTTGCTTATTATTATCGGTATGGAGAACAGCATTTACATGCTGAACAAATATAATTTTGAGTTCTCGCGCTACGGCAATAAGATAAAAGCACTGCAACGGGTTATTATCAGGATTGGCACGGCCACCCTGATGACCAACCTGACCACGGCTTCCGGTTTCGCCACCCTGGCCGTCACCCGCAGCGAGATCCTCCGCGAATTCGGGATCATCGCTTCCCTCAACATCATTAGCCTCTTTGTGCTAACTCTGATCCTGATCCCGGTGATCTACACTTTCGTGGATCCTCCCTCCACGCGGCACCTTAAATACCTCGATAACCGCTTCATCAACAGGATTATCGACCGGCTGATCCTGATCACCAAACACCATAGGAAAACCGTTTATGCCGCGACCACCTTCCTGGTAGTGGCTGGGTTGTTTGGCATCTCCCTGATGAAGAGCTCGGGATATATGGTAGATGATATTCCGGAGAAGGATCCCATATACCAGGACCTTAAATTTTTCGAGACCCATTTTCACGGGCTGATGCCGATGGAGGTCCTGATCGACACCCGGAAACCCAACGGGGTACTGCAGCTTTCCACCTTTCAGAAAATGGAGCAACTGGAGGAGCAACTCCGTGGATATGCGGAGCTGAGTCCTCCCCTTTCGATGGTCAACCTGGTCAAATTTGCCCGCCAGGCCTTCTACGGGGGTGACCCGGCTTATTTTACCCTCCCCAACAATTACGAGAAGAATTTCATCCTCTCCTATGCCATGAAGGGCAACAGCGATGCCGGACTGCTCCATTCCTTTCTCGACAGTGCGCAGCAGTCGACACGGATGAGCCTCCGGGTCAAGGATGTGGGGACCCAACGCATGGAGGAACTTTACAAGGAGATCACCACCGATATCGATTCCATTTTTCCGCCGGAAGAGTACCGGGTGGTCGCTACAGGATCCAGTGTCACCTCCTTTAAGGGGACCCAGTACCTGTTGCACAACCTCTTCTCCAGTCTGGGCCTGGCCATTTTTCTGATTTCCCTTTTTATGGCCTTGTTGTTTTCCTCCTCACGGATGGTTCTCATATCCCTTATTCCCAATCTGATTCCTCTGATATTAACGGCGGCGATCATGGGGTATGGTGGCATACCCATTAAAGCCTCCACCATTCTGGTCTTCAGTGTGGCCTTCGGGATATCGGTCGACAGCACCATTCATTTTCTGACCAAATACCGGTTGGAGCTGAAGCTCACCGGGTGGGACATCCGACGGTCGGTGGTTTATGCCCTGCGGGAAACCGGCGTCAGCATGATTTATACCGCGGCCGTCCTCTTTTTCGGCTTCGGTATTTTTGCCCTCTCCAGTTTTGGGGGAACCAAGGCCATGGGAATCCTGGTATCCCTTACCCTCCTGGTGGCCGTCACCTCAAACCTGGTGTTGTTGCCATCTCTTCTTTCGGGCATGGAAACCCTCACCCAGAAAGAGAGCTTTGAAGTTCCCCTGATTGATGTGGCGGACGAAGAGGCGGAGATACAAAGACTGGAAGAGGAGGCTGCAGAGCAGAATAACAGGTAAAAAGCATGGATATGAACGAACTGGATCATATGCAGGTGAAGCTGGAAGCCGCTTTGCGGCAACGGCTTTCAGAATGGGAGCAGGCCCACCCCGGGAACTTGTACCAACCAGTGGTTTATGCCCTCGAAGGGGGCGGTAAACGGTTACGGCCCCTGTTGGTCCTGCTGGGTTACAGTCTCTATGCCGACACATGGGAAGAGGCTCTCCCTGCCGCCCTGGCCATTGAGGTCTTTCATAATTTCACCCTGTTGCATGATGATATCATGGACAAGGCAGAACTGCGCCGGAACCGGCCTGCGGTCCATGTCCGGTACAGTGAAAACAATGCCATTCTTTCGGGTGACGTCATGGCTTTTCTGGCTTATGAACTGCTCCTGGAGACCCGCAGCCCCCGGCTACCTGATATTGCCGCGCTTTTTAGCCGCACCGCCGTGGAGATCTGCGAAGGACAACAGCTCGATATGGACTTTGAAAGGCGCACCGCAGTGACGACCGGTGAATACCTGGAAATGATCAGGCTGAAGACTGCTGTTCTCCTGGCCTGTGCGCTCAAAACCGGGGCTCTCCTGGGGGGAGCCACTCCCCATCAGGCCAGGCAGCTATATGAGACCGGTATCACGGTGGGCCTCGCGTTTCAGCTTCGCGACGATTTTCTGGACACCTTCGGGGAGGAGGTGACCTTTGGTAAGAAAATCGGAGGCGATATTGAGGCCGGCAAGAAGACCTTCCTCCTTACGGAAGCCCTGCGTACGGCCACCCCCACCCAAAAGGCACAACTGGAAGGGTGGCTGGAGAACCCTTCTGCTCCGGCAGAGGAGAAGTTCAGAGCTGTCAAAACCCTCTTTGAGCAACTGGGCGTTGGGGAAACCACCCTTCACCGGATCGCGGAATACCACGCCCAGGCCGTGGATCTCCTGGAGTCTCTGGAGGTCCCCGCAGAGAGGAAGCAACCCCTGCTAGAACTGACCGGAAAGCTGGTTTTGCGGAGGAATTGAGATATTGCATAAAATGGCGGGAAATAACTAAATTTGTTTGCAATCTCCCCGTTAAGCGGGGGCAAATCAAACCATCATGGATCAACAAAGGGGAACCGTCATTCAGGTCATCGGGCCTGTTGTCGACGTTATTTTTGAGGGGGAGGGAGTAGACCTCCCCAACATTAATGATGCACTGGAAATCGTAAGGAGCGATCGGCACCTGGTCATCGAGGTGCAGCAGCATATCGGTGAGGATACCGTCAGGTGCATTGCCATGGAGGCTACCGACGGCATCCGCAGGGGAATGGAAGTCAGATCCACAGGGAGCCCTATCAGGATGCCCCGTGGGGAAGCCGCTCTGGGGAGGCTGCTGAATGTGACGGGTCATGCCGTCGATGGCATGGGAGATCTTCCCCGCGATGGACTCATGATCCACAACGAACCCCCCAAATTTGAACATCTGACCACCGAGACGGAAGTCCTTTTCACGGGGATCAAGGTCATCGACCTGATAGAGCCGTATGCCAAAGGGGGCAAAATCGGCCTGTTCGGGGGTGCAGGCGTCGGCAAAACGGTACTGATTCAGGAGTTGATCAATAATATAGCCTTGGCACACAGTGGATTGTCTGTATTTGCCGGAGTAGGGGAGCGTACCCGTGAGGGAAACGATCTGCTGCGGGAGATGATCGAAGCCGGGATTGTCAATTATGGGCCTGAGTTTCTGAAGTCGATGGAAGCCGGAAGCTGGGACTTGTCGAAGGTCGATGAGGAGGCCTTGAAGCAATCGCGGCTGGCCATGGTTTTTGGTCAGATGAACGAACCTCCGGGCGCCCGGGCCCGCGTAGCCTTGTCGGGGCTGGCCATCGCGGAGAGCCTCCGTGATGGTGACGGATCAGGAGGCCGCGAAATCCTCTTCTTCATTGACAATGTCTTCCGTTTCACCCAGGCAGGTTCTGAAGTCTCGGCACTGCTGGGGCGTATGCCTTCGGCCGTGGGCTACCAGCCCACACTGGCCACCGAGATGGGGATCATGCAGGAAAGAATTACCTCTACGAAAAAGGGATCCATTACTTCGGTTCAGGCCGTGTATGTCCCTGCCGATGACCTCACCGACCCTGCACCGGCCACCACCTTTGCCCACCTCGATGCCACCACGGTCCTGAGCCGCAAAATCACCGAACTGGGGATCTACCCCGCTATTGATCCCCTCGATTCCACCTCCAGAATTCTGTCCCCCGGTATCGTCGGAGAAGAACATTACCAGTGTGCCCAGAGGGTGATACAAATCCTGCAACGTTATAAAGAGTTGCAGGATATCATCGCGATCCTGGGTATGGAGGAGCTTTCCGAAGAAGATAAACTGGTGGTCCACCGCGCCCGCCGTGTGCAGCGGTTCCTCTCGCAACCCTTCTTTGTGGCCCACCAGTTCACGGGAATCCCGGGCGAACTAGTGGCTATCGCCGATATTATCAAGGGATTTAACATGATCCTCGACGGGGAAGTCGATAAGTATCCCGAAGCGGCCTTCAATATGGTGGGAACCATCGAACAGGCCATCGCTAAGGGAGATAAAATGCTCGCCGAAACATAACCATCAGTAATAGAGGAGGTTTTTGTGATGTTGCTCGAAATCATTTCACCCGATAAAACCGTGTACTCCGGAGAGGTCACCCTGGTGCAACTCCCGGGGCGCTTGAGTTCATTTGAAATATTGAAAAACCACGCTCCTATCATCTCTACCCTGAAAAAAGGGACGGTCCGGATCATTGAAGCTGGCGGGGAAGAGCGGGTTTTTACCATTCCGGGAGGGGTGGTGGAAAACAAGGACAACCATGTGGTGGTCCTGGCTGACGGGAGATGATTCATGCGGGGAGAAGGTGCGGTAATTTCCCGATTTGCTATTGACCGGTACGAAAGGAGAAAATGAAGTTTCTGTTTATAAGGTTGAGTTCCATTGGTGACATCGTGCTGACGTCACCCCTTGTACGGTGTCTCCGGCAACAGATGCCGGGTGTGGAGATTCATTTTGTCACCAAATACAAGTATCGTGAGCTCCTGACCGCCAACCCCCATATCGATAAGGTCCATCTCCTGGACGACCATTTCGGAGCGATGATCGCGTTGCTGAAGGCTGAGCGGTTTGATTACATCATTGATTTACATCATAATTTACGCAGCCTGCGCATCAAATGGGCGCTGGGGGTACCTGCCCGTTCCTTCAGGAAACTGAATCTCCGGAAGTGGCTGCTGGTAAGCCTGAAAATGGACCTGCTTCCTGATCAGCATATCGTGGAGCGTTATTTTGGCACCCTGAAGGAATTCGGTATCGGCTCTGATGGCAGGGGGCTTGATTTTTTTATCCCTGCTGGCGGGGAGTACGACAGGAGCCGGTTGCCGGAGCGTTACCGGAACGGCTACGTGGCAGTGATCATTAGCGGAACCTATACCACCAAGCAGCTTCCGGCCGACAAGGTGGCGGAAATCTGTGATCAGATCCGTTATCCGGTCATTCTTGTGGGGGGCAATTGTGAAACCCCCATGAGCAGGGAGATAGACCGCAGGGTGGGGGATCACGTGCACAACCTGGCCGGGAAGACCACCATCAGCGAGTCGGCCAGCCTGGTCAGGGAGGCCCGCCTGGTGCTGACCAATGATACCGGGATGATGCACATTGCAGCAGCATTCGGAAAGAAAATTCTCTCCTTCTGGGGGAATACCGTCCCCCAATTTGGCATGTACCCTTACTTGCCCCATCCTGTTTCAAAGATCATGGAGGTGGAGGGTCTGAAATGCCGTCCCTGCTCCAAACTGGGCCACCACCATTGTCCCCGGGGCCACTTCCGCTGCATGAAAGAGATGGATATCCGCGCTGCTGTGGACTGGATCCATACCCACTACGGGGAGTGATCCTTGTTTGTGCTCCTGCGGGAGTTAAAGGTCCCGGAAGGCCCGTTCTATTTTCTCCAATCCTTCCATGAGCAGAGTGCGTGGGCAGCCGATGTTGATCCGTTGCCATCCGTCACCTCCTGTGCCGAAACGGGCGCCGTTGTTCAGGGCCACCCCGGCCTTTTGCACCATGAATTCAGTCAGCTGCCGGTCATCCATGCCGTAATCCCGGAAATCAAGCCATACCAGGAAGGTGGATTCGGGCTTCATCACCCTTACACGGGGGAGATGCAAGGAGATAAATTCTTCCAGATAACAGTAGTTCTTTTCCACATAGGCCATGAGTTGGCCGAGCCATTCCCGGCCATGGGTATAGGCCGCCTCCAGGGCTATGGTGCCGGGAATGTTCCCGGTAGTGATATGGAGGGTTTGAAGCAGACGGTCGAATTTTGTCCTGAGCTCCTGGTCGGGAATGATGGTGTAGGAAGTGGCTAATCCGGCCATGTTAAAGGTTTTGCTGGGGGCCATGCAGACGATGGCCTGCCGGGCGGCCTCCGGCGAAACCATCCACCAGGGCGTATGGACATGGCCTTCAAAAACCAGGTCAGAGTGGATCTCATCAGATACCACCATGATATGGTGGCGCTGACAAATGGCGGCCAGTTGCCCGAGCTCCCCCCGGCTCCAGACCATCCCGCCAGGGTTGTGCGGACTGCAGAGGATGAGCATTTTTGTGTGTTCGTCTATTTTCGCCTCCAGGTCCTCCAAATCAAAATAATACCTTCCGTCCACCAGTTTAAGGGGATTTTCTGTCATCTTCCTTCCGGAACCGGTGATGCTTTCGAAAAACGGGAAATAGACCGGTGGCTGAACGATGACCTTATCCCCGGGTTGGGTCAATGCCATAATGGCCACGGTAACGGCGGAAACCACCCCCGGGGTAAAGGAGATCCAACCTTCCGGGACCGTGGATCCATAGCGCTCTTCAATCCAGCGGATGATACTGCGGTAAAAACCCTCTCCCCGGAAGGTGTACCCCAGCACCTCATGCTCCAGCCTTTTGCGGATGGCCTCCATGATAAAGTCAGGGGTGGGAAAATCAGTATCGGCCACCCACAGGGGCAAAAGATCGGCGCTGCCGAAGATACTCTTCAGGGCGTCGTATTTGACGCAGCCGGTACCTTGCCGGTCGGTGATCCGGTCAAAGTCATATTTTTTTTCCATGGTAATCATAATCTCTTGATAGATAGGACTTCCCCGGGATGATCTGCCGGGGATGAGCTAGGGGACCTCTATTTTATGGAGGAACAGACCGTACGTGTTTCTTTCGGCTTTCAGGACAAAATCAAACCGGCTGAGCTGCAGACAGAGGTCAAAATCGGCTGCGGGCGCCCACGGCTGGCTGGAGGCTTCAAAGAAGCGGGCCCCTGAACCACGCCTGATCACCTCCTTCATGGCCGGAAAGTCACTCGCTCTCCCTTCCAGCCCATTCAGGATATACTCGGCACAAAGGGTGTCTTCATCGGTAGGGTACTGACAGGCGTAACCCATGCACACCAGGGAAACCCGTTCAGGACAACGGGCCCTGATATAACGGATGATGGCCCCTGCATTGACGAAGCTGCCGGTGAGGATTTCTGAGGCCCCGGTGGCGTTGACAATACCCTGGGTCCCCGAACTCGTGGTATGCACCACCGGCCGGTGGCGGTACCCCGATTCCAGCAGCAAAGCCGGCGAATTCCCCAGGTCAAATCCTTCGGGCTTCCGCTCATGCCGCTCCCCCATCAACAGGGCATCCCCCAGTAACTCCTTCATCCGGAAAGCCTCCTCCAGCGTTCCCACCGGATAAACAGGCGCTAAAGCCCGGTCCACCGCATAACAGGCCGTAGAAAAGGCCCGGAAAACATCTATGACTACCGTCAACCCTTCCGCCTGACGCGCCCCTTCCAGCAACTGCCCCGTCGTTATCCTCATCCTTCGTGCTTTTCAGCCCGCAATATCGCACCGATTCCTGAAAATTCAAAAAAAGTTAACACTTGTGAAGCATCTACGCCTAAATGCATTCATTTTCAAAGTATAAACAGCCGGGAAGTAAAAATTGTCACACTTCCAAATCTGCGTTCCAGGTTAAAAATGTGTTATAAAACATACTCAAAAGGGCAAAAATACAATAAGTGGGTGATGTAGTTCTGGATCGGACTTACCTTTGTGGCGTTAAATAATTTTAGAAGCTATGAAAACAATTGCAACAGTAGTTTTGGTTTTTGCAATGATGATTGCGGGAGCCGTAGAGAGACCCCGGCTGGATGTTTATCCGGTCAAAGACGGGAGGGCCATTGTGGCGCTTGCCAATGAGCATCCGGCCATGTTTGTGGTATCGTTGAATGATCAGGAGGGGACCCTGGTGTTCCACAGTGAGTCGAAGGAGAGTCAGACCGGTTACCGGAAGCTTTTTGATTTTTCCGGTTTGAAGGATGGTCGTTATGAACTCTCCGTGAAGGTGAATACCACCACGGTGAAGAAGCCGATCACGATTCAGCAGGGGACGCTGAATGTTGGAGAGAGTGAATTCCGGTTTGATCCCTATTTTACATGGTCGGGCAATGTTCTGAAGATTTCCTATCTCAATTTTGATGGAGATCCGCTCAGGCTGAGCATCGACGGGGAATGGGGCAACCTTTATGACGCCTCGCTGGGCCGGGAGTTCAACACGATGTTGGGTTATGACCTGTCGGCCCTGGACAAGGGGAATTATACGGTTGTCCTTTCCGGGGGTGACAAGCAATATGTCTACCACCTGAAGAAGTAAGCTGTAAGTTAAGTGACCCATAGAGAGGCTCCGGATTCCGGGGCCTTTTTTTTTGATTCAAACTAAATTTCCCTCTGGAACGTTTGCTGGTGTAACGATGTCAGGTTCCGGGTAACAAATAATTACGGAAAATTAAACTTTCATGTTCATTTCAAGTCGAAACTCAACAGCTTTTAAAAAAAACCAACTTATAAGGTGAAGATATCAATAGAACAACTTAACAAGATTTACACCAATGGCAATTGGGCGTTGAAGGATATCAACCTGGAGATTCCCAATGGCATGTTTGGATTGCTGGGGCCCAATGGTGCGGGGAAGTCGTCGCTGATGCGGATATTGGTGACGTTAATGAAGCCTACCAACGGGAAGGTAACGGTGAACGACCAGTATGATCTGATGAAGAACCGGCGGGAGATCAGGGCCATGCTGGGTTATCTGCCGCAGGATTTCCGGTTTTTTGCCAAGCTGAAGACCTGGGAGTTTCTGGATTACACGGCGCGGCTGGCCGGCATGAAAAACAGGGCCCGCCGGGAGGAGGCCGTAGACCGGATGCTGGAGGAGGTGGGTCTTTTTGAGGCCCGTGACCGCAATGCCAACCGTTTGTCGGGGGGGATGAAACGGCGGCTGGGCATCGCCCAGGCCTTGATCAACGACCCGAAGATCATCATCGTCGATGAGCCTACTACCGGCCTCGACCCCGAAGAACGCATCCGCTTCCGCAACCTCCTCTCCAACATCAGTACCCGTGATGTGATCATCATCCTCTCCACGCATATTGTGGGTGACATCTCCAGCACCTGTGAGAATGTGGCCCTTCTCAACAAGGGGAAACTGGCCTTCACCGGTTCTCCCTCTGACCTGGTCAGGGAGGCCGAGGGCAAGGTGTGGCAGATCCAGGCCACCGAAAAGGAGTACCTCGAAATCAACGACAAATTCCCTGTCATTACCACCATCCCTTCCGACTACGGCTGGGAGATGCAGGTGGTGGCCGATGAGATCAATGGTTATTATGGCAAGCCCATCGAACCCAACCTCGAGCATGCCTATGTCTATTTCATGGAGAAAAAACTGAATCAGTGGACTTCCGCCTGATGTAAATCCTGTGTCTTATGATTTCAATGCACAACATCAATTCGATTGCCAAATACGAAAGGAAAACCCTTTTCCGGAGCTGGTTTTTCAGGATTTTCAGCATCCTGGCCCTGCTGGTGCTGTTCGCCATGAACCTGGGAATGCTCACCGAGGCCGGTGATCCCCAATGGATTCTCAGGGCAGTACCTTCCGGAATCCCCTATTTCAACCTGTTGATTCTCAATGTGGCGCAGGCTATTATTGCCGTCTTCCTGGCCTCCGATTTCCTCAAGCGCGATAAAAAACTGGATACGACCGAAGTAATCTATATGCGGTCGATGACCAACGGGGAGTACGTGATCGGCAAGACCCTGGGCAATATGCAGGTGTTTATGATCCTGAACATTGCCGTGTTGGTCATGGCCATGATCTTTAACCTGATCTCCCCCGGCACCCATGTCTCCTGGTGGTCCTACCTCATCTACCTGGTGCTGATCTCCATTCCCACGCTGGTGTTCATCATGGGGCTCTCCTTTCTGCTGATGAGCCTGATCCGCAACCAGGCGGTCACCTTTGTCATCATCCTGGGGTATATTGGTCTGACCCTGTTCCTGATCCAGGATGCCTATTATTATGTCTTTGACTACATGGCCTTCAACATCCCGATGCTCCGGTCGGGCATTACCGGCTTTGGCAACCTGGAGGTTATCCTGGGGCACCGGGGCATCTATTTTTTCCTGGGAGCCGGCTTCATCTTCCTCACCATTTATCTGCTTAAAAGGCTGCCCCAATCTGAGTCCATGACGTGGGCGTCGGTGATTTTCAGCGTATTGTTCATCGGTGCGGGAGCCGGGCTGGCCTACAGCCATGTCCACCGCTTTGTCAGCAATGACCGGATGCGCACCCAGGCCGTGGAACTCAACAACCACTACTCCACACTACCGGTTGCCGACGTGGTGAAAAACGGTTTGAAACTGCATCACAAGGAGCATACCATTGAGGTGACTTCCGCCATGACCCTGGTCAACAATAACCTTCAGGCGATCGACACCCTGCTTTTTACGCTCAACCCCGGGCTGGAGGTCACTGCGGCCCGCATCGGCGGAGCGGAAGCCACCCCGGTGCGCAAACAACAACTCCTTTTATTTCCCCTTGCGCGCCCTTTTAACCACAACGACACCCTGGCGGTGGAGCTCTCCTACACCGGAAATATCAATGAGGCTTACTGCTATCTTGATATTGACAACGAAACCCAGCGTGAAAAATATGGCGAATTTGTCATCAACGTCGACAAACGTTACGCTTTCATAGAGCCCGGCTATCTGCTCCTCACCCGGGAGGCCGGCTGGTACCCCGAAACAGGGGCTTCCTACAGCACCAGGAACTTCGGGTGGAACCGCATGTACTTTACCGATTTCCAGCTGGAAGTGACCACCGACACTGCCCTGGTGGCCCTCTCCCAGGGAGAGGTGACCCAAACTGCCCCGGGGAACTACCGGTTCGTCAATAATCAGCCTCTGACGCAGATATCCCTCTCCATCGGTCCTTATGTCCATAAGAAAATGGAAAAGGATGGGGTGGAATTCGGGATCTGGTATTTCGAAGGGCATGATTTCTTCAGTGAGGCCCTTCCGGATATCAAGGATACTATTCCTGCCCTGATCGGGGAGCGGTTCCGTGATTTCCTGCGAACCTACAACATGGAATATCCCTTCCGGCGGCTGTCGGTGGTGGAGGTCCCGGCACAGTTTAAATCGTACGAGCGGGTATGGTCTTTCCAGCAGGAGCTGGTTCAGCCTGAGCAGGTTTTCCTCCCGGAAAAGGGATATCTGCTGCGCGATATGGATGTCAAGAACCAGATCAGGCGCTCTAAGAAATGGATGGAACGTGACGGTGCCTCCATGACCGACAAGGATTACCAGGTGATGGCGGTCAACAACATACTGGGCAACTTCACGCGGGAGGGAGGCCGGCCCAACATCCGGTTCAGTGCGGGGCAGGTGACCTCGGCGACCGAAACGGCCAATCCCTATTTTCTCTTTCCACAGCTCTATTATTTCGGTAACCATGTCAGGTCGGAGCGGTGGCCAGTGACCAACCTGGTCCTGGAGGCCTATTTCAAAAGCCAGTCGGCCAGCATGCAAGCCGGATGGATGCGCGATATGACAGGGATGAGCGAGGATGAAATGGCCAATATTGCCCTTCAGGACTTCTCCTTTGAGGAGTTGCTGGGCACCAAGGAAAAGAAAAACCTGGTCGATAACCTGATCAAGCTGAAAGGGGATGTGCTCTTCACCATGATCCAGTCACAGGCCGGGGAGGCCGATTTCGGGGGTTTTCTGCGGAAGACCCTGCAGGAGAACCGCTTCCGGGTGCTCCCCTTCGATAGCCTCGACCAACAACTGAGCCAGGCGTTCGGCATCACGATAACGCCTGCCATGAACAACTGGTTTAAAGAGAAAAAGCTCCCCGGATACCTCATCTCTCCGGTGACGGCCGTGAATACCAAGGCGGGGGACCAGATCAGGACGATGGTCACCTACAGTGCCAGCAATACCTCGGAAGTGGACGGGGTGATCAAGCTGATATTCCGCAGCGGAGGCCCCGGTGGCGGGGGAAGAGGCCGCATGCGTGGCGGGATGAGCCCCGACGACCAGATCACCAAGATCCTCAGCCTCAAGGCCGGGGAGACCAAACAGGTGAGTTATCTGTTCGACAGCGAACCCCGCGGGTTGACCATCAATACCCTCACCTCGGCCAACATTCCGCAAACCCTGATGAATTTCTTCGGAAAGGTGGAGGAGGATCTGAAGGTCGTCCCCCACGAGGGCGAGACTATTCTCGATAAGCCGGTGGCCATGCTTCAGCCTAATGAGGTGCTCGTCGACAATGAAGATTCCGGTTTTACCTTCACCACCAACAATAATGTCTCCCTTTTGCGGAAGCTGATCGTCAAGGAGGAGGAGAGCGATCTCAAATACAAGGGCTTCAACAACTGGCGCCCTCCGCTCAACTGGACCAACACCACCAATACAGGGTTTTACGGTCATTATGTCCGATCGGCCTATTACATCAAATCGGGTACCGGAGATCAGTCGGCCACCTGGACCATCCCGGTGACAGAGAGCGGCCATTATGATGTTTTTGTGTATCTCACCAACGTTGGCCAGCGCCGGGGCCCCATGATGGGAGGCCCGCGGGGAGGCGGCGGTCAGCAGGACCCGGGCGAATACCACTATTTTATTACCCATGATGATGGGGAGACCGAGCAGACCCTGCAGTTGCAGACCGCCGAGGCGGGATGGAACAGCCTGGGATCCTTCTACCTCTCGCCGGGGAATGCCCGGATAGTCCTCACCAACAAGTCGGCCAGCCCGGTGGTTGTGGCTGATGCGGTCAAGGTCGTTAAAAACTAGTCTATAAAAAAATAGCATCGTATGAAGTGTGTTAAAGAAATGATTGTCAAAGGATCGGGGTGGCTGGTCATGCTCCTTTTCCCCGTTCTGCCCCTGATGGCCCAGCAGTCGCTGACGCTCGACCGCGCCCTGGATATCGCCGGTACGAACAGCCCGAGCATCCAGCAGTCGCTGCTCAACCTGGAGCGGTACCAGAACAACCTGGAGGCGCAACGGGCCGCCCTGAAGTCGAAATTCAGCCTCAGCGTAAATCCCGTGGATTACAGCAATACCCGCCGGTTTGATACCTTTAATTCCAAGTGGTATACCAATGAGACGTTCAATTCCAATGGATCTTTTCGGATTGAGCAACCCATCCTGGCCACCGACGGAACCATCTCCCTGATTAACCGTTTCGGATGGCAAAGCAGTAAGGTGATCAGGTCGGGCTTGGACGATGAGGTTAATAAACGGTTTACCAATAACCTCTACCTTAATCTGAGTCAGCCGTTGTTCACATACAACCGGCTTAAGCTTCAGCTCAGGGAACTCGAGCTGAGCTATGAAAATGCCAACATCAGCTATGCCATGCAGCGCCTGAATAATGAGCGGATGGTGACCCAGTATTTTTACAGCGTCTATATGGCTCAGATGAACCTGGCCATTGCCCGCGAGGAGCTGACCAATACCCAAAAGAGTTTCGAAATCATCAAGAACAAGGTGGATGCCGGATTGGCGGCCCGCGAGGAGCTCTATCAGGCCGAACTCAACCTTTCGCAGTCCAATTCGACGGTACAGAACCGGCAAGTATCCTTTGAGAATGCCAAAGACCAGCTGAAGATGTACCTGGGCATGGATCTTTTCGAGGATATCCTGGTGATGACCGATGTCGAGGCAGAACCCGTAAAAGTCGACCTTCAGATGGCCATCGATAACGGTCTTAGAAGCCGCATGGAACTCCGCCAACGGGAAATAGACCTGGAAACCAGTCAGTTCGAGATGATTCGGACCAAGGCTATGAATGAATTCAACGGAACCATGAATCTGGCTTTCGGGGTGATCGGGGATAATGAGAAGCTCCTGGATATCTTTGATCAGACCACCAGAAATCCCCAGGCGCAGATTTCCTTTAACATTCCCATTTTTGACTGGGGCGAAAGGAAGGCCCGCATCAGGGCACAGGAAGCATCCATGAAAAGCCAGGAACTCAACCTGGACGAACAGAAAAAGCAGATCATCATTGATATCCGCGAAGCATACCGGAATCTGCAGAACCAGGTCAACCAGATCGAGATTGCCCGGCAGAATGAACGGAATGCCCAGCTCACCTACGAGATCAACCTGGAGAGGTATGAGAACGGAGACCTGACCGGGATGGACCTCAATCTATACCAGACCCAGCTCTCCAACCAGAAGATCAATTATGCCCAGGCCCTGATCAATTACAAGATTGAGCTTCTGAACCTGAAGATTCAGTCGCTTTACGATTTTGAAAAGGATCAGCCCGTTATTCCCACAGAATTATACAAGACCGACAAATAAGAAAATCAGCACAACATGAAGAAGATAACCCATTTTCTGGCTTTGGCCGCTCTGGTGGCCCTTTTTGCCTGCAACAACCGCCAGCAGTCTGAGACGACCGAACTGGCCATCCCGGTATCGGTAGAAGATATCAGGAAGCAGCCCATAGAGATGTATATCAACACCACCGGGACCGCCAAGGCGATGCAGGAGGTGACCCTGAGCAGTGAGATGGCCGGCAATTACCGGTTGCTGAATAACCCGGCTACGGGCAGGGCCTTCAAGCTGGGCGACCGTGTCAGGGCGGGGCAGGTCATCATCCGTTTTGAGGATGAGGAGTATGTCAACAACATAGCCCTGGATGCCAAGAAACTCAATCTGGAGATCTCCTCGCAGGAGTATGAAAAACAGAAGTCCTTGTATGAGAAGGGGGGGGTGACCCTACGTGAACTCCGTAATTCGGAGGTATCGGCCACCAATGCCCGCTACGACTTTGAAAATGCCCAGGTGCGCCTTTCCAAGATGAGCATCGTCGCGCCCTTTGGCGGGGTGATTGTCGACCTGCCTTACTTCACACAAGGCACCCGTATCACCTCCGGGCAGGCCATGGTCACCCTGATGAATTATGAGAAGATGTACCTCGATATCAACCTGCCGGAGAAGAGCATCTCAGAGGTGCAGACCGGCCAGGAGGTGATCGTCACCAACTATACCATTGCCGAAGATACCCTCAAGGGGGTGGTCTCGGAACTTTCGCCGGCGGTGAGCACCGAAACCCGCACCTTCAAGGGGAAACTGCTTATCGAGAATCCTGATCTGAAACTCCGCCCGGGGATGTTCGTTAAAAGTGATATCGTGGTGGCCCGCCGCGACAGTGCCATTGTCATTCCCAAGAGCATCATCATGTCGAGTAACCGCGGTAAGGTGGTCTTTGTGGTCGACCAGAGTACGGCCCGCGAACGGCGGATCACCCTGGGCATCGAAAACCAGGATTATGCCGAAGTGATTGCTGGCCTCAAGGAGAATGAGCGACTGGTCATCAAGGGGTATGAAACCCTGCGCAACGACTCCAAGGTAAAAGTCATCAAGTAAATTCCGGGTGGAGGCTGTGGCCCGTGAGATAAGATTTCTTCCGGGCCATAACCCCATATTTGCCTGCCGATAAGCCGCCTGTCGGGTACCGCCGGCACATTTCAACCATTAAAGAGACAACCGTGAAAAAACTAACCCTGTTTTCAGTCAATTATCCGGTCACCATTCTGATGATCGTGCTGGCAGTTTTATTGCTGGGGTATATATCCTTCGACAAACTGGGCATGGACTTGTTCCCCGATCTGCGGTCGCCGAGGATCTTTGTGGAGATCACCTCCGGGGAGCGCCCCCCCGAGGAGATGGAGAAGCAATTCGTAGAGAATATCGAAGCCCTGGCTATCCGCCAGTCTGATGTGGTGCAGGTGACCTCGGTGACCAAGGTAGGCACCTCCCAGATCACCGTGGAGTATGCCTGGGACAAGGATATGGACGAGGCCTTCCTCGACCTGCAGAAAGCCCTGAACACCTTCTCCCAGAACATGGAGATTGACGAGCTGAAGATTACCCAGCACGACCCCAATACCGCCCCGGTAATGCTGGTCGCCCTCTCCCATAATGAGATCACCGACCTGAACGAGATCCGTAAGGTGGCAGAGAACTACATCCGCACCGAACTGGTCAGGCTGGAAGGGGTCGCCGAGGTGGAACTCTCGGGGGAAGAGGAGAGTGAAATTGTCATCGAAACCGACCTCTATCGCCTCGAAGCCCAAAACCTCACCCTGGATGAGGTCAGCAACCGGATCCAGAATTTCAACCGGAGCGTCTCAGGGGGCCGGATTTCTGAAATGGGACTTCAGTACATTGTCAAAGGCGTGGGACTGCTACAGGGACCTTCCGATTTCGAAAACCTCATCGTGGGTTATAAGTCGGTCGCCGCCTCCTCCGGAACATCGGCTGCCTCCACGGCGACTGGCACCAATATGGCTCCTGTTTTCCTGAAGGATGTGGCCACGGTCTCCATGACCAACAAGGAGCCGGTCAATATTGTCCATCTCAACGGCAAGAGATGCCTCGGCCTTTCGATCTATAAGGAGACCCGTTTCAATACGGTCAAGGCGGTAGACCAGATTAACGAGGCCCTCCAGAAGATCCGCAAAGCATTGCCGGGGTACCAGTTGACACTGGTCTCCAACCAGGGTACCTATATCAGGGATGCCATCTCCGAGGTGAAGGATTCAGCCCTTTACGGGGTTATTCTGGCCGTGGTGGTGCTCTTTATCTTCCTCCGCCGGATGGGAACCACATTGATCGTCAGTTTGGCGATCCCCTTCTCGATCATTGCGACCTTCAATCTGATGTATTTCAATGATCTGACTATAAATATCATGACCCTTGGCGGGCTGGCCCTGGGGGCCGGGATGCTGGTTGACAATGCCATTGTGGTGATCGAGAATATTTTCAGGCATCACGAGGGGGGGGCCTCCACCAAAGATGCGGCGGTGAACGGCACGGCCCAGGTCGGTGGGGCCATTGTGGCCTCCACGCTGACCACTATCGTGGTCTTCCTGCCCATTGTCTATCTTCATGGGGCTTCCGGGGAGCTCTTCAGGGACCAGGCCTGGACGGTGGCCTTTTCATTGCTCTCGTCGCTTTTCGCGGCCATCTTTCTCATTCCCATGCTTTATCACCGCCTCTACCGCAATAAGCCTGCACCCATCACCCAGAAAGTCATGCAGATGAAATGGTATGGCCGCCTTCTCGATAAAATATTGAATGCCCGGTGGCCGGTACTTATCATCGCGCTGCTCCTTACGGGAGCCTCATTTTTGTTGGTTCCTCTGATCGGTTCAGAGTTCATGCCACAGACGGAAGCCCGTGAATTCACCCTTAACCTGAAGCTGGCCGAAGGGACCCGCCTGGAACGTACTGAAGCCACTGTCTCCAATGTGGAGGCCATCATTTCCGAATACCTGGGGAGTGATCTGGACAAGGTCTATTCCCATGCGGGGCCGAAGACCGGACTGGCGGGCGACGCCAACGCGGTCTTTGAGGGGGAGAACACCGCCGAGCTGAAGGTGATCCTTAGCCAGGAGGCCACCATCACCGCCGACCAGGTCATTGCCACCATTGACCGGCTGACCGAAGGAATTCCCGACCTGGAGGTGACCTTCTCGAAGGAGGAGACCGCCCTGAAATCTATTCTGGGCAGCGATGAGGCGCCCGTGGTGGTCGAGGTCAAAGGCGAGGAGCTGGATCAGATTGAAGAAATCGCTATAGCGGTCAAAGCCAGAATGGACTCCATTCCTGGGTTGTTCAACATCCAGTCGTCGATAGAGAATGGGGCCCCTGAGGTGGAGGTCGTCATCGACCGCATCAAGGCGGGGATGTACAACCTGAGTGTGAACACGGTAATCACTCAAATCCAGGATCAGCTTCAGGGCAAGAGTGCCGGTCAGCTGGAACAAGGGGGTGAGATGAGGGACATCACCATCAAGCTTCCTGAAACCCGTCTTTCTGAGATCAACAACATGGTCATCCGCTCGGGCAGCCAGATGTTCAGGTTAACCGAAGTGGCCGATATCCGGTACGGGCAGTCGCCGCGTGAGATTTTCCGCCGCAACCAGAACCGCATTGGCAAGATCACCGCCCAGATGGACCCGGGGGTCGCCCTGGAACATATGGCCACGGAAATCAGAAAAGCCACCGGGGAGATCTCTCTTCCCCCTGAATATTCCATTGAGGTAACCGGTGATGAGGCCAAACGGCAGGAGTCAATGGGCAGTCTGGGCTTCGCCCTGCTGCTTTCCATCATCCTGGTTTATATGGTCCTGGCCTCCATTTTTGAATCGTTGATTCATCCCTTCACCGTTCTGCTGACCATCCCCTTTGCGGTGGTGGGCAGTATTCTCACCTTTTTCCTGCTGGGGCGGACGATGAACATCATGGCGGTGATCGGGATCATCATGCTGGCAGGGATTGCCGTCAACAGTTCCATCATTCTGATCGACCGGATCAACCAGTTGATCAGGGGAGGTATGGACCGGCGCAATGCCATTATCATGGCAGGGCAGCAGCGGCTGCGCCCCATCCTGATGACTACGGCCACCACCATCCTGGCCCTGATTCCCCTGACCATCGGCTTCGGCGAAAGTGCCCAGCTTCGTTCGCCCATGGCCCTGGCCGTCATCGGTGGGCTGGTCTCTTCCACGCTGCTTACTCTGGTGGTCATCCCTTGTGTCTATGACCTCCTTGACCGCCTCCACCCCGAGAAGGCTGCCCCGGAAAACGGAGAGAGTGATTTTTAACTTCAGTATAAAAGGTTGATCAGATGAGGTTTATCATCAACAGAAAGATATTTATCAGTATGCTGTTCGTGGGGATGACCCTTTTGGGCTACATCTCCTACAAGCAGTTGCCTGTCGAACTGATGCCCGATGCCACCCTGCCCATGCTCTATGTGCAGATCTCTTCCCGCCAGGAGGTGGATCCCAACTACATGGAGAACCAGGCGGTGGTCCCCGTCGAGGGGGCCATTGGTACCCTGGAGGGGGTTGAGGATATGGAAACCTGGCTCAATAACCGCCAGGCCTCCATTCAGATCAGCTTCAAGAAAAATGTCAACTTCAAGTATCTCTACCTGAAGTTACAGGAGAAGATCGACCAGGTGAGGGAGACCCTCCCCGAGGGGTTCACGGTGACCCTGGCCCGCGTCGACGTTCAGCAGCTCACCAGTCAGTTCATGGAGTTGCAGATCAGGGGCAGCGGAGGGACCGACCGCATCCGCAACATTGTCGACCAGGAGGTCCTCAATGAACTGCAGAACATCGATGGGGTGGCTTCTGCCAATGTCTTCGGAGGTAAGGAACGCTCCATTGAGATCACCATCGACATGGCTGCCTGTGAAGCCTACGGGATCACCCTCTCCCAGATCCGCTCCGCCCTCAGCTCCAACTCCCTCAACCGTACCTTTGCCGGCTACCTCCACGAATCGAACCGCCAGTACTTTGTTCATGTGACCTCGGAATACAAAGATGTGTCCGATATCGAGAAGATCGTGCTGGCCCAGGGGCCCATCCTGCTCAAGGATGTGGCTGAGGTTTACTTCGGGGTGAAAGAGGAGACCACCCTGAGCCGGGTCAACGGTCTGGATGCCATATCCATGTCTCTGGTAAGTGATTCGCAAGCCAACCTCATCGACCTGTCACATCGCACCCTGGAGGTGATTGACCGTCTCAACCGCAAGCTGGCCTCCAGCGAGGTGGAGATTGTGGTCCAGTCGAACTCGGCTGAGACCATGGAGAAAAATATCGACCAGATCATCAACCTGGCATTAGTGGGCGGGCTGCTGGCGGTTTTTGTGTTGTGGATCTTCCTCAAGAATGTCAGGATCGTGGCCATCATTGCCCTGGCCATCCCGGTATCGGTATTTTCAGCTTTTAACCTCTTCTATGCCTTCGGTATTTCCATCAACAGCCTGACGCTGGTAGGTATGGCTCTGGCGGTGGGCATGCTGCTTGACAACAGCGTGGTGGTGCTGGAGAATATTTACCGGTTGGCGGGAAAACATTACACCCCGGAGAAGGCGGTGATCCAGGGGACCTCCGAGGTGTGGCGGTCTGTTGTGGCAGCCACCCTGACCACCATCACCGTTTTCCTGCCTTTTATCTTCTCCTCCGAGGAGATGATCCGCATCCTGGGGAACCACGTAGGGGTTTCCATTGTATCGACGCTGGTGATTTCCGCCTTCGTAGCGCTGCTGCTGATTCCCATGGCGGCCCATGTGTTGCTGAAGGGAGAGAAGTCGCACAATATCTTCTATGAGAAGGTAACCACCAACAACCGGATCGTTCAGGTCTATGTGGTGCTGCTCAAGCAGGCCATGCGTAATCCTGCCGCAACGGTCATCGGGGCGCTGGTGGTCTTCTTTATCTCCATCTTCATCGTACTGGCCATCAGTGTCAACACGCTCAGGGAGGTAGAGCAGGACAGTTTCTCGGTTTATGTGACCATGCCCACGGGGTCGACGCTTGACGCTACCGATATCGTGGTCAGGGAGCTGGAAAGCCGGCTGCCCGACGTGAAGGAGATTAAGGACTACAGCTCCCGCATCCAGGAGGAGGAGGCCGTTGTGACCATTACCCTGAAGGAGGATTTTGAGAAAATCGCCAAACGAGAAGTGGCCGAAATCAAATCGGATGTGGAGGGGCGCGTCAAGAATATCAGGAATGCCGAGATCAGCCTGTCGCAGCCCACCTCCAGCCAGAGTTTCGGGGGCGGGGGCGGTATGGCCGGTGGTATGGGCGGCAATTTCGGCCGCTTCATGGGCATCGGATCCAACCAGGAACGCATCGTCATCAAAGGCCAGGATTTCAACGTCATGAGAGGAGTGGCCGAAGACCTCCGCTACTTCATCGACAACCTGGAGTCGGTCTCCAGCGTCAATGTCAGCGTGGGCTCCAACCGGCCCGAAATCCACTTGCTCTTCAACCAGCGGCTCATGACCGAATACAATGTCTCGCTGAGCAATATCGCCGGGGAGCTGGCCTCCTTCAGCCGCGAGTTCAGCTCAGGGGTCACCTTCAAACAGGGTACCGACGAGTACGACATCATTCTGAAGGAGAAGGGGGTCGATGAAATGGAGGAGACCGACAAAACCATCGATGACCTGCGGGCCTTGAAAATCAGCAATAGCCAGGGGGCGGTGTACGATCTCCAGGATATTGCCGAGATTGTATATGCCAGTGGGATGGCCAATATCACACGCATCAACCAGGAAAAACAACTCGAGGTGACTTACCGTTTTGCCTCGGAAGCCGAGGATTCCAAGGACCTGCTGACGGCCTACCGGATGGAAATCGATGAAATCGTTGAAGCCTATAATCTTCCGGCGGGTGTAGCGGTCCAGGTGATTCACGAGGAGGACCAGTACCAGGAGTTTTACTTCCTGATTGCCGCGGCATTCATATTGATCCTGATGATTCTGGCCTCGGTGTTTGAATCGTTGACGACGCCGTTTGTGCTGATGTTTTCGGTACCCCTGGCGGCCATTGGCTCCTTCCTGGCGCTGATCCTTACAGGGAACAGTCTTTTCAATGCCAACACGCTGACGGGGTTCATCATATTGCTGGGTGTGGTGGTCAACAACGGGATCATCCTGATTGACTTCACCAACATCCTGCGGAAGCGGGGCCACCGGAAGTCGCGGGCCCTGATAGAAGCGGGTCTCTCCAGGGTACGGCCCATCCTGATCACGGCGATCACCACCATCGTAGCCATGTTCCCCCTGGCGCTGGGCCAGTCGGAATACGTCGGCGCCATCGGCGCCCCCTTCGCCATCACCGTCATCGGGGGCCTCTCCCTCAGCACCCTGCTCACCCTGGTCTTTATCCCCACGCTCTACGCCGGTCTGGAGAATGCACTGGTATGGATGAAAAACCTCAACTGGAAAATCAAGGTACTTCACCTGGTGCTTTTCCTGATTTCGGTAGGGTACATCTACTTCCGTATCGATGCCTTTATCTGGCAGCTCCTCATCTTCCTGCTGGTGATCCTGTTGATTCCGGGCCTTACCTGGTTTATCCAGAACAGCCTGCGCACTGCCGAGACCAAACTCATCGGTGATAACGATCCCATCAGGATTCAGATTCATAAACTGGTCAAGATCTATGAACGCGACACCCGTTTCATGCGGGAGTGGAAGTCGGGATTGAAAATCAGGGAGCGGGCAGGGCTGTCCCGCACCTATACCCAGCCGCGTGATTTCTATGACCTCATCTGGCAGGTTCCCCTGTTGGGATTCCTGGTGTGGTTTACCTTCTTTCACCTGCGCAACAACTTTACCATGCTGGTGATGGCGGTCATCATCTATTTCTTCCTTTTCCTGGTTTGGCAGCCCCTCAGCGGCCTCCTCACCAACAGGTGGACCGCCACCGGCAGGACCCTCTATGCCCGGTTGAAAAAGTGGGGCTTTAACTTCCTCCTGTGGGGGATCCCCCTCCTTTTCCTGGTCATCTTCTACCTGAAATGGGACAACACGGGAATGGTCATCTTTACCGGATTGATCTTTTTCCTGTTGCTGGCGGTTTACACCTCTTCGGAATATGTGCATAACAGGAATGTGAATATCGAGCGGATCAACGGTCGGTTTGGCGGGCTCCGGAGGGGCTATTTCAGGGTGGTCAGGGAGATCCCTGTCATCGGAAAGCGGAAAAAGCCCTTTAAGGCCCTTAATGGGGTTTCGATGGAGATTACCACCGGGATGTTTGGCCTGCTGGGGCCTAACGGTGCCGGAAAGTCCACCATGATGCGTATCATCACCGGGATCTTCGAACAGAGTTACGGCAAGATCTTCATCAACGGCCTTGATACGCAACAATACCGCGAGGAACTGCAGGGGCTTATTGGTTATCTTCCGCAGGAGTTTGGAACCTATGAGAATATGAGTGCCTGGGAGTTCCTCGATTACCAGGCCATCCTCAAGGGGATCAAGGACGTGGAGCTCCGCAGCCAGCGGCTGGAATATGTGCTGAAGGCCGTCCATATGTATGACCGGAAAGATGAAAACATCGGCTCCTACTCCGGAGGGATGAAACAGCGTATTGGCATTGCCCACATCCTGCTCAACCTGCCACGGATTCTGGTGGTCGACGAGCCTACCGCAGGCCTTGACCCCCGCGAGAGGATCCGCTTCCGCAACCTGCTGGTGGAACTGAGCCGTGAACGGATCGTCATCTTCTCGACCCACATCATCGAAGATATCTCCAGCTCCTGCAACCAGGTGGCCGTCGTCAACAAGGGAAAACTCAAATACTGGGGTGTTCCTACGGAGATGGTCTCCCTGGGCGAAGGATATGTATGGCAGTTCAGCATGACCCCTGCCGAATTCGAGCAATTCCCCAACAAGCAGATGATCACCAACCACCTGCGGGAAGGCGAAATGATCAAGGTACGGGCCATTGCAGCGGAACAACCCTACCCCGGTGCGACCAATGTCAGGGCCCACCTCGAAGATGCTTATCTCTGCCTGCTCCGCGATATCGTCTGATACACAGGATAAAAAGAACAACATGAAGCTGTTTCGGAAAAATTTCATGATCAACTTGTGGCGGACCATCCGCTACAACCTCAAGATCATCTTCGCAGGGAAATTCCTCTGGTTCCTGCTGGCCTCCTTTGCCTTCTACCTCTTCTTTGCCATCACGGAGGTGATCAATAACCAGTCGGTGGGCGAGGGGGACATCTATAACCTGATTCTTTTCCCGGGCGTACTGCTGGTTTTTTATCCTTCGGTGTTCGGCATCCAGAACGACGAGGACTCACGGATTCTGGAAATCCTCTTCGGGATTCCAAACTACCGCTATAAGGTATGGCTCATCAGGCTGTTGATGATTTTTGTCCAGGTGTTCCTTGTCCTGATTGTCTACGGATTCATCTCCTCGGTGCTGATCTATCCGGTGAAGCCCTTTGAGATGGCGGTGCAACTGATGTTTCCCATCGGGTTCCTGGGTGCGGCGGCTTTTATGTTCTCGACGGTCATAAAAAACGGCAACGGCACGGCCGTGGTGATGATCCTCATCGGGGTGGCTTTGCTGATTCTCGCTGATTCCCTCTCGCGCTCCCAATGGAATATTTTCCTCAACCCCATGGAGTTGCCCGATAATTTCAACGCCATCATCTGGAAAGGCATCGTTACCCGTAACCGCATTTTCCTGGGAGTGGGCATGTTGATCTTCCTCCTGTATGGCTTGTTCAATCTCCAAAAGCGGGAGAAATTCATCTAGGCCGTCGCAGCGCTCTTCCAGGATAAGGAATATGTCAGTGACCCTCCGACAAATTGATCCAGGAGACAACCGGGAGATAGCTGCCCTGATCAGGGCCGTATTCAGGGAGTTTGGGGTGGACATGTATGAAAAAGCAGGCTTCCGATATCTCTCTGCTCCCCTGGGAAATTCAGGCCACTTCGCCTGCAACCTCTGGATGATAAAAGAATTTTAGTATATTTATTCATCCGGTGAAATAGATTCACAGGTTGAAGTATTTGTACTCTGTTTTGCTGACCAGTGCAGCCGGGTTGAAATGACACTATCCATATCGACTCCACATTTTATCCTATAATCATGGAAAAAAAAGAAGAACAGGAATGTTGTCCCCCGTTTCATCCGGAGATGTGGGATAATCAAATGCATGAATGGAAAGAGAAGAAATTCATCAGGGAGCACGTGCGTACCTTTTTCTTCATGCCGTTGAATTTCGGGCAGGTAATGAAAAGGGTGTTTGAGAAAGTGAACCGTGCCGGTGCTGGCTTTGTGGACAATCTGGGGCTGTCGGACCACACTTCGAGGTGGAATATGGATCTTCTGATCGCCGTAGACCGTGAAATCCCCGGGGCGGAGAATACCACTCTCAGCGGTAAGTTTTACAGCAGGGTTTATGAAGGTCCCTACAGCGACACCGGGAAATTCTGCAAGGATTTCGATGAGGCGGTGAAAGCGCAGGGACTGGCTTACGACAAGATGTACATGTGGTACGTCTATTGCCCGAAATGTGCCAGGAAGTATGGCAGGAACTACACCGTGATCCTGGCCGGGGTTTAATTAAATGAAAGTCGCATGGTGCTC
>ERZ1645192.641-NODE-641-length-29179-cov-6.281932_pt1 | contig 29179 bp, 26 predicted proteins | sample MGYA00575354_ERZ1645192 | MGnify/ENA primary metagenome ERZ1645192 (study PRJEB40844, sample SAMN11349763) | freshwater sediment metagenome | isolation source: river sediment | host: Sediment | place: India: Faizupur Khadar , New Delhi | collected 2017-02-21 ... | reverse complement strand
AATACAAAAACACAAAACGAATCACTAATCACTGCCGCGCCGTAGTCCCGATGCTGCATCGGGACGAAGACGGGCGCCACTGCGGCCACTGCAAAAAACTGTCCCGGCACTCAGCAGGATTCATCTAAAAAATCATCCCGCGGGATGCTGCGTCCACCGAGCAGGCGAATTACTTAGTAAACTTCGTGTGCGGGCGCAAGGCTATCTTGCAGGGGGACGACTACTTGTCTTCAGCGTCTTCCTGGGACACGCCGACCTTCTCGAGTGTCCGGTTCGCCAGGTCGACCATGCCGATCAGCAGGTTGACCACGGTCTTGTCCTTGTCGGTCGCTGGACGCAACGCGCCTTTCTTCACAGCGACCGAGACAGACTTGGAAAGATGCGCCAGCACGTCGAGGCATTCCTTCAACGCGCCCCGCTCGACATTGACAGGCAGTTCCAGCCCGTGACAGGCCGTGACGCAGGTTCGCACGATTTCTCTCCACTGTTCATCGGTAGCCATAGTGTCCGCCTTCTCCTTGTTCGTGCGCCCATGCCGACAACCCTATAAATTACGCCTACGGGGAACGGGTGTCGAGAGAGGAGGCGGGGCCTCGATACGTGCCTCAGATGTCACGGCCTGCGCAAGGTTGTCTTGCAGCCGGGCCGGGATTCTGGCTTATTGGAATCGCAGGAAGGAGACGGGCGTGAAACTCGTTTCATACAAAGGTTGGAAGCAGAATGTGCGGCTGACCAACGGCGCGATCGAGGTGATCGTGACGCTGGGCGTCGGGCCGCGAATCATCCGGTGCGGTTTCGTGGGTGGGCCGAATATCTTCGGGGAGTTCAAGAGTCAGCTTGGCAAGTGCGGGGAGCGGAAGTGGATGATCCGCGGCGGCCACCGGCTGTGGGTTGCGCCGGAACACAAGCCGAAGACGTACGAGCTCGACAATAGCGCCGTGGAGATGGTGAAGGAGATTCCCGGCGGCATTCGCGTGGTCCAGAGGAAGGGGCCGTTGACCGGCATCCGGAAATCCATGGACATCACGCTTGCGCCGCGCGGCGCGAGAGTCAGGGTGATTCACACGCTCACGAACGACGGGAAAAAAACGGTGCCGTGCTCCGCGTGGGCTTTGAGCGTCATGCCCAGGAACGGCGTGGCGATCATCCCTGTGCCGAAGCTGGTGCCGCATGATGAACGATGCACGCCGAACCAGAACTGGAGCCTGTGGAGCTATACGGATATGACGGACCCGAGGCTCAAACTGGGCACAAAGTTTCTGCTGGTGAGGCAGGATCCGCGGCGCGGACCGTTCAAACTCGGAATGGCACAGAGGCAGGGATGGGTTGCGTATTTGAAGGGCGATATCCTCTTCATCAAGAACTTCGCCCGGAAGGCGGGCGCTGTGCATCCCGATTACGACGTAAACTTCGAGGTCTACACGGACGAGAACATCCTCGAACTGGAGACCCTGGGCCCGCTGGTGAACTTGAAGCCCGGCCAGAGCGTCCAGCACGAAGAGCGATGGCTGCTCACGAAAGTCGGAGGCCGCCGCCGGGTGGTGTAGCGTCGCCCGTCCCCGGACGAGGGGGAAGGCGTTCACCGCGCCTGATCAAGTCGATAGCGCCCTCGGCGGTCCCAGCACAATCTGGCTGATCATCGCCCTCTTGAACTGGCGGCGTCCCTTGACGAGCTCGCGCAGCTGCGCGCCGCGTCCTTCGGCGTTTACGCCCAACGGCAGAAGAGCGGGCAGGGGCGTCGTGATGGCGTTGAACCCGAAGGCTGATTCCTTGAACATCCCCCCGCGCGATCGGGCCTTGGGCAAAGCGTGGATCTCGTGAAACTCCTGCGGAGCTTCGGCGACAGCGTGAGGAAGTTCCGGAACGGCCTGTTGGGCTGGCGGAAACCGGCCGGCCGATTTCTGCTTCACATTCGGCGGCCGTTGATGCCGTTTGCCTGCGCCATACGGAACCGGCTTCATGGCTTTTGTGATGGGTGGCGGTGGAGGTGGCTGCGGCGGCTGCTGCTGGCCGCTGATCTGCTCGAAGAGAGTTCTCAGATCCTCTTCGATGGAGCGTTCGTCGCTCTCGATCGGCGGAGGTCTCGGGGGCGGTCGGGAACCTCCGCGCAGTTTCGAGATCGCCTGCGCGATCAGCCAGAACACGCCCAACACCAGCCAGATGACGGCATCCGCTCCGCTGTCTGCTCTGACGATTTCCAGGTTCATAATGTTCCGCGTACTTCGGTAGGGCGAGGCGTCCCCGCCGAGCCGCCGCCATGACGAACCGGCTCAGCCGGGGGCTTCGCCCCACCGTTTTTGCGCTACCGCTTCGCCTGCTCCGGTCCGCCTTCGGCGCGCCCCTCGCGCATCGCCGGGTCCGCCCTGATGTTCTGCATGCGGTAGAAGTCCATGACGCCCAGCTTGCCGACCTTGAACGCATGCGCGATCGCCATCGGAATCTCGGCCTGGGCCTCGACGACCTTCGCCTGCATTTCCTGGACGCGGGCGCGCATTTCCTGTTCCTTGGCGACGCCCATCGCGCGGCGGCCTTCCGCCTCGGCCTGGCGCAGCTTCTTGTCCGCCTCGGCGCGCTCGGTCTCGAGCAGCGCGCCGACGTTCGCGACTTCGCGCGCGCCGCTGACGCCGGCCACGCTGACGTCCGCGATATCAATCGAGACGATTTCAAAGGATGTCTGCGCATCGAGTCCGCTCTCGAGCACCTTGCGGCTGATGTGGTCCGGGTTCTCCAGCACGTCCTTGTACGTGGAGGACGAACCGATCGCGCTGACGATGCCCTGACCGACGCGGGCGATGATCGTTTCCTCGGTGGCGCCGCCGACGAGGCGGGCCAGGTTCGTGCGCACGGTCACGCGCGCCTTCACGAGCAGGCGGATGCCGTCCTTGGCCACGGCGTCCAGCATCGTGGTTCCCTTGGCCGGATCGGGGCAGTCGATCACCTTCGGATTCACGCTGGTCCGGACGGCGTCGTACACGTCGCGGCCGGCGAGGTTGATCGCGCAGGCCTTCTGGAAGGTCAGGTCGATGTTCGCCTTGTCGGCGGCGATCAGCGCGTTGACGACCATCATGACATCGCCGCCCGCCAGGTAGTGGGCTTCGAGCGGGTCGGTGTCGAGTTCGATGCCGGCCTTGACCAGTTGAATTCGCGCGCCGACGATCAGGCTGGGCGGCACCTTGCGGAGCTTCATGCCGAGGAGCTTGAACAGGCTGACCTTGGCGCCCGACATCCAGGCCTGCACCCAGATCTTGAGGAAGTAGAAGAACAGGCCGACCAGGATGAGTACAACAATGGCCAGCAGTACGAACAGTATGGTGACAATTTGCACGCCCATGGGATCACTCCTTCTTTGGTGTTTCTTCCTTGCTGTTGTACGACCCGGACGACGAAGGGGGAACTGCCGGAACCGGCGGCGGAAGCGGGGGCGCCGTTTCCAGGGCGGAATGCGACGTGAAAATGGCAAGGACGATGGCGCCCAGGCCCAGCACCACGACCAGGAACGCAACGAGCATGCCGATCCCGTACGGGAGCACGGCCATCGCGTAGATGGAGATCAGCCCGATGGACAGGCTGGTAAAGACGCGGCTGAACGGCTGGGGCCCGTGGCGGCGGAGCAGGGCGCCTCCGACTCCGAGCGCAACGACGATTTTGGCGAGGTATCCCATGATCGCGTAGGAGAGGAGAAGAAGGAAGCCGAGCGGAATCCCGACGATGGTCAGCAGCAGGAACAGGGCCGCCATCGGGATCAGGCAGAAGGCAATGACGCCGATCAGCGCGCAACGCCATGACGACTGGCGGAAGTGCCGGACGGCCCTGCCGGTGAAGCGCGGGAAGAGGGCGATGAAGGGAAGTCCCGCGACGAGGGCACAGAGATAGTAGTACGCCTGGGTAAGAAATACCTCGTAGCCCGACGGTTGGCGGGCCGCCGCGACTTCCGTCCGGATCAACTGTCCGTCGAGCCGCACATGGGCCGGATCCAGGAACAGATCCTTGGAGGACGTGTACGTCAGGTTGCCCTCGATGATCGTGCCCGGCATCACAACGATGTCGTCCGCCATGATCCGGATGTTGCCCTCGATGGTCCCGCTGATTGTCGCGGATGTGGCGAGGACTTTCAGGTTGCCGCGTACTTTCCCGGCGATGACAACGCTCTGGCCCGCGAGCGCGGCATCCCCCTGGATCGTCGAGTTGGTCGTCAGGGTGACGGCGTTTCCGGCCGCCAGCGCGCCGAGCCCGACGGTCCCGTCCATCGTGACCTCGTTCGCGAGGAATCGGGCATGCTCTTTGGTGACGCCGGAGAAGATGATCGTGTTGCCGAAGGCCCAGATATCGTTCTCGAACGTGCCCGCGAGGCGCACGTTTCCGACCCCGCCCGGGCCGCCGGCGCACGCGGCAAAGAAATCGTCCTTCGCCGTTCCCCCGAAGGAAATATCCTGCGCCAGCACCCACGTCTCGTTCGTCAGGGTCCGGCCGTGCGGAAGCTTGAACCCGTCCGTCCGGATCAGCTGGACGGCCTGGGCCGGAGCCGACAACGCAATAAGAGTGAGTAAAACGAGTACGCGCCTCATGCCCCGGGATCCTTTGCGGCGGTGGGCGGGAGAATTTCCTTCACCAGAATGCGAACACCTTCCACCTGGGTCACCCTGACCGGTTTTCCGCTCTCGATCCAGCTCCCGTCGGCGACCACGTCCACGCGCTTGCCGTCGAACTTCGCGATCCCGGCGGGGCGGAGAACGCACATCGCGACGCCTTCCTTGCCGAGCAGGGCCATGAATTCGGGCGAGGCGGACTTGAACGACTTGCCGTCATCGGCGAGGGTCAGGCTCTTGCCCATCCGGGTTCTCGGAAAGTACTTCACCCAGACGACGATGCAGATTCCAGAGAGGACAATGATCGCGAGCGTGTTGAGCAGCGCCATATCCATGGGAAACGTGACAAAGCCGACAACGATTGCGGCGAGCAGACACATCGCGCCGATCAACCCGATCACGCCGCCGGGAAGAAATATCTCCGCGCCGATCAGGAAAAGTCCCGCGATAATCAGAATGGCATACAGTTGGAACATTGTTTGATTCCCGTTAAACGCTTTTCTCGGCAACCGCCTCTACAATAATACGGTTTCCGTGAGTTTCCACAATCCGTATCCGCGTTCCGCCCGCCAGATAATCGCCGCGCGTGACGACGTCCAGTCTTCGGTCTCCGAACTCCGCGGAGCCGGCGGGGCGGAGCGGGGAGAGCGCACGGCCTTCAAGACCGACCAGCGAGCCCGAGTCATCCGATGCGGCATAGCCGTCTTTCCGGCTGGTTGCCGCGTCGAGCCCGATGTTCTTGAACAGCCGGGTTTCCGGAAGGTATTTCCCGAGGAACATCGCGGCCACGGCCGTCCCGATCAGCGCGACGGACAGCTTGATCAGGGGAATCTGCACGACGGGCCACGTCGGATACCACGGACCCCCGGGATATTTCTCGACCATCGCATCGAACATTGCCCAGAGCATCATGGCGATGCCCAGGAATCCGAGGAACCCGAAGCCGGGGATGAAAAGCAGTTCGACCACGAGGAGCGCGAACCCGAGAAGGAAGATAAGGATATCCTCCGCGCCGGCGAGTCCGGCGATGTGATGACCCCAGAAGAAGATCGCGAGGCAGATCACGCCGACGACGCCGGGCAGGACCGCGCCCTGCATCTTGAATTCCACGTAGAGGCCGAGCAGGCCGACGATCAGGAAAATGGGCGCGAGCGCGGCGATGTAACGCGCGACCTTCTCGATGGCTGTCACCTGCAGTTCCCTGACCGTCGCGTTTTCGAGCCCGACGCCCTTCAGCAGGTCGTTGACGTCCTTGAAAGTGCCCTTGGACAGCAGGGGTTTCTTGTCCTTGCCCACCTTGCGTTCGGCTTCGATGTTGGTCAACGTCAGCAGCTGTCCCGCGGGGCTGATGACTTCATTGCCTATTTTGAACTCGAGTTCGCGGCGGACCATTTTCTCCGCAAGCTCCTTGTTATGCCCGCCCTCCTCGGCGGCGGCGCGGACGAGCGCCGCGACCGCGGAGACGGCCTTCTCCTTGAGGTCATCGGGCATCTCCTGCGCGCCGCCGATGGGCGACATCATGATCGGCATGGCGTCGCCGATCACCGTGCCGGGCGCCATGTAGATGTTCTTCGTGGCCAGCGCGATGATCGCGCCCGCCGAAAACGCGTCCTTCTCCACGAACGTGTACGTCGGCACCTTGATCTTCTGGATCGTGCGGACGATATCGCTCGCCGCCTGGAGCGTGCCGCCCGGCGTGTCCATGACGAAGATGACCGCCTTGGCGTTGACATCCTCGGCCTCCGCCACGCCACGGCGGATGACGTAGAGCAGGGCCGGCTCGATCATGCCGCGGATGGGGATGGTGTAGACGACATCGGCCGATGCGGTGGCCCCTTCGCTCCAGCCGGGAGCCGGAAGCAGGACCGTCGTCGCGAGAAAGAGGTAAACGAGAATCTTTTTCATAGGAGCTCCCTGTGCCGCCCAAACCTAACCCAGAACGGAGTGCCGGGCAATATTATAGGCGCGAGAGGCTTGGAGACCGTGGAGAAGTGTTATAAAGTTCTTTCACCGTTCCTTGATGGCAAGAATCTGTGAAAAGAAGACTCACAAAAGCAGAGAAGGCGGTTTTCGAGCTTAGCGAACTGAACAAGCTTGTCTTCGCTTTGAGGGAAGCAGGTTTGAAGAACGGGCTGTGGAAACCCACAGCCGACGATCCTGTCTTCGGCAACGTGTGGCGTATAGGAGACATGGGAGAGATGAATCTTGCGGGTAGAACCGCCCTTGTTACCGGCGGGGCGGTGCGCATTGGCGCCGCGATCTGCCGCTCGCTGGCGGCCGAGGGCGCCAGCGTGGTCATCCACTACCGGCATTCGAAACGCGAGGCGCTGGCGCTGGCCAGGGAATTGGGCGGGCGAGCCGTGCAATCCGATCTCGATTCCGAATCCGCGTGCGAACGGCTGATTGCCCACGCCGGCAAGCTCGACATCCTCGTCAACAACGCGGCGGTGTTTCACAAGGACTCGCTGAAGACGATCACGGCAAAGAAGCTGACGGACGAGTTCTGGCCGAACCTGTTCGCGCCGATCCTGCTGACGCGCGCGTTCGCGCAGCGGGTGAAGAAGGGCGCGGTGATCAATCTTCTGGACCGGCGGATCACGAGCCTCGACGATTCCTGCGTTCCGTACGTTCTCAGCAAGAAGTCGTTGGCGGAATTCACCAGAATCGCCGCGCTAGAACTCGCGCCCCGCATCACGGTCAACGCCGTTGCCCCGGGCGCGGTGCTCCCTCCGCCGGGGAAGGGGAAGGCCTACCTTAAGGATAACGCCGGGCCGCTCCCCCTGGGCCGGCTCGTGAAGCCGGAGGAAGTTGCCGCCGCGATAGTGTTCCTGTTGAAGAGTGAGTCGGTTACGGGGCAGACGGTATTTGTGGACGGTGGACAGAACCTGCTCGGAAACTTGACCCTCGACACTTGACGCTTGGTGTTGACTTTGGACTTTGGACCTTGGACTTTGGACCTGAGCCATGGATAAAATCTACATCCGCGACCTTGCCCTCCGCTGCATCATCGGCGTGTATCCCGAGGAGCGGCGCGAGAAGCAGGACGTGGTGATCAATATCGTCCTCGAATGCGATCATTCGGCGGCGGCGAAGAGCGACCAGCTTGCCGACGCGGTCGACTACAAGAGCATCAAGAAGGAAGTCATCAAGCTCGTCGAGGCCAGCGAGTTCAAACTGATCGAGAAGCTGGCCGATCGTATCGCCGACACCTGTCTTCAGAATCCGAAGGTCCGGCGCGCCACGGTCACCGTGGACAAGCCCGCCGCGCTGCGGTTCGCGAGGAGCGTCGCTGTGGAGGTCACGCGCAGTCGATGAACCGTCGCGTGATCCAGGTCGAAGAACGCCCGCCGCTGATCGAATCGTTTCCCTTGAGCCTCCAGCACTTGTTCGCCATGTTCGGCGCGTCGGTTCTTGTGCCGATTCTGTTCAAGATCAACCCGGCGACGGTGCTTTTCATGAACGGTGTCGGCACACTGCTATACATCGTGGTGACGAAGGCGAAAATTCCGGCGTTTCTCGGTTCGAGCTTCGCCTTCATCTCGCCGGTGTTCGTGGTCATGGCGTCGCAGGGCTACGCGGCCGCGCTGTCGGGTTTTGTTTGCGCGGGCATCGTGTTCATGCTGATCGCGTTCCTGATCGGCCGGGTGGGGATCGGCTGGCTGAACGTTGTATTCCCGCCCGCGGCGATGGGCGCGATTGTGGCGATCATCGGCCTGGAGCTTGCGCCGGTCGCGGCGAAAATGGCGGGGCTGGTTCCCGACGCGAACAACCCGTCGCTGTTCATGGCCCCGAAGGCGGTCGCCGTCTCGCTGACCACGCTGGCCGTGGTCGTTTTCGGTTCCGTTGTGTTCCGCGGCTTCCTGGCGGCGATCCCGGTGTTGCTCGGCGTCATCGCGGGATACGCGCTGTCCTTGCCGCTCGGGCTGGTCCACTTCAAGCCCGTCGCGGAGGCCGGGTGGTTTGCCATGCCGACGTTCGTCCTCCCTGATTTCCGGCTGGGCGCGATCATTACGATCCTGCCGGCGGCGCTCGTTGTCGTTGCGGAACACATCGGCCATCTCGTGGTCACCGGGAACATCTGCGGCCGCGATTTCGTGAAGGACCCGGGCCTGCATCGCTCGCTCCTCGGCGACGGCCTTTCCACGACGTTGTCCGGCCTCGTCGGCTCGGTGCCGACGACGACATACGGCGAAAACATCGGCGTGCTGGCGATCACGCGAGTCTACAGCGTGTGGGTTCTCGGCGGCGCGGCGGTGTTGTCGATCGTGATCTCGTTCGTCGGGAAGCTCGCGGCCGGGATCCAGACGATCCCGACGCCCGTGATGGGCGGGATCTGCCTTGTGCTGTTCGGCGTGATTGCCGCATCCGGTATCCGGATGCTGGTGGAATCGCACATCGATTACAGCAAGCCGCGCAACCTGATCCTGACCGCCGTGGTCCTGACCGTCGGCTTGAGCGGGATGCACGTCGAAATCGGAAGCGTCACGCTGGCGGGCATGGGACTCGCGACCGTCGTCGCGATCGCGATGAGCACGGTGTTCAAGCTGTTCGAGGTGCTGGGCTGGAGCAACGACTGATCACACGACTCGGGAGTCGTGGCCGATCAGGTCGAGGAACTCGGTCCTCGTGGCGATGGAGTCGTGAAAGCTGCCGAGCATTGCGGACGTGATCATGCTGGAATTCTGCTTCTCCACCCCGCGCATCATCATACAGAGATGCCGGGCCTCGATGACGACGCCCACGCCCTCGGGGGAGAGGCTGTCCATGAGCACGCGCGCGATCTGGTTGGTCAGCCGCTCCTGGAGCTGGAGGCGGCGCGCGAAGATGTCGGCCAGGCGCGCCAGCTTGCTCACCCCGTACACCTTCCCCTTGGGAATGTAGCCGATATGGCAGCGGCCGAAGAAGGGGAGCATGTGGTGCTCGCACAGGCTGTAGATCTCGATGTCCTTCACGATGATCATGTGGTTGGCCTCGACGTCGAAAATCGCCGAGTTGATCACCTCGTTGACATCCTGCTTGTAGCCGTGGGTGAGAAATTTCCAGGCGTCGGCCACCCGTTCAGGGGTGCGCTGCAACCCCTGCCGGTCCGGGTCTTCGCCGATTGCCTTCAGCCACTGTTTGACGAGTTCTTCCATGACGGTTCTTTATACGACAATGCAGGCTTTGGCGGCAACCCAAAGAGATTTAACCACGAAACACGCGAAATGCGCGAAAACGGAAAGATCCCGACGCAGAGGGAATAAGCGGGCTTCGCCTTGCCAGGAAGGACCCCAGTGGTTGCGCGCTCCTGTTTTTCGCGCATTTCGCGTGTTTCGTAGTTAACTTCCTCCGGAGATTGTTTCAACGACAGCCTTGGCGGTCGCCGCACCCGACAGGATGGATGAGAAGTCCGTTTTGCCTTCGATCGCTTTCGTGACGGCCGTCGCGAGAGACGTATCGTCCATCAGGATCGCGCCGACCAGCCGGTTGTCGCGAAAGACGAAACGCCGGTAAAGAGTGCCTTTTTCGTCTTCGAGGACCCGGTAGCTTCCGTCCTCGGGCTCGAATGTGCCGACGCTCATCATGTGCAAACCGAGGACCTTCAAGGTGTGCGAACGCGGGATGCCTCCGAATTCGGTTTCCGCGCCCGCGGCGTTCATTCCGGCAATGCCGCCCTGGTACTGCGCCGCCGCCCACGAGCCGTACAGGATTCCGTTGTGCTCGGCCGCGTCGCCCGCGGCAAAGATGTCTGGATGGGTTGTCCGCAGGTGATTATCCACGATGACGCCGTTCTTGACGTCCAATCCGGCCTGCCGGGCCAGATGGGTATTCGAGCGCACACCGGTGGTGAAGATGACGAGGTCGGCCGGAAGACGTTGTCCGCTCTCCAGAAGCACGGCCGTTTCAGAGACTTCTTTTGTCCGGGCTTCGGTCTTGAGCTTGATGCCGATGCTTTCGACAAAGCCCTTCATGATGTCGCCCGCGCGGCGGGAAAGCTGGCGTGGCATGAGATAGGAATGACCTTCGAGCAGCGTGACGTTCGCGCCGCGGCGAGCGAGGGCGCCCGCGGTTTCCAGACCGAGAATCCCGCCGCCGATACACACGCAGTTCAGGCCAGGCTTCAGCGCTTTCAATAGCTGCCGGGCATCTTCAACCGTCCGCAACGTGATTACGTTCTTGCCGTCCGACCCGTGCACCGGCGGCAGGAACGCGTGCGCGCCTGTGGCAAGGATCAGCTTGTCGAACGGAACATTCTTTCCGCCCTGAACTTCGAGCTGCCTCTGCCCGATGGAGACAACTTCGGTTCCGGCCAGAAGACTGATCTTTCTGTCGTCGTACCACGACGCCGGGTGGATGGTCAGCTCCGCGTCGCCGATATCGCCGGCGAGGTAGCGGGTCAGATTGATGCGGTAGTAGGGAAGTCCCGGCTCGCGCGAGATCATCGTGATCTGTGCATCGGGCGAAGTCCGGCGCGCGGCCTCGACTGCGGAGACCGCCGCGATGCCGCCGCCGATCACGACGATGCGCGCCGCCGGGCCGGCCGCAGAAGGAGGGGGAGACGATTTCTCGACGGGCTCGAAGCTTTCGGGACCCGCGCTGCAAAGAGGGCACTCGCCCGGCGGTTCGGAGCCGTCATGCTCATACCCGCACACCGTGCAGCGCCAGCGCGAAACCGCCGGTTTTGCCGGCGCGGCCGCGGATGGTTCGCTGAACGCTTCGAAGTCCGCGGCGGGCGCTCCGCAGACGGGACAAAGATCGGGCGGCGCATCGCCGTGGTGGACATAGCCGCAGACGACGCAACGCCATGATTTGGGTCCGGTTTGGGCCATTTATTTCACTTGGGAGAACTTGTCCTTGGGCGCGCCGCAGATCGGGCATTTCTCCGGAGGTGTCCCGATTTCGACATTGCCGCAGATCGGGCAGAGATAGATTGCGGCGTCGGACAGATCCTTGCCAGCCTTCACCATGTCGATGGCTTGCTGATAAAGCGCGAAGTGAACCTTTTCCGCCGCCATCGCGAACTCGAACGACTTGCTCGCCGCGGCGTTGTTCTCCGCTTTGGACTCGACGAGAAACTTGGGATACATCGTCTGAAATTCGTATCCCTCGCCGTCGCGCGCTTCGGTAAGGTTTTCGATCGTGCCCTTGATTGCGCCCATAACGCGCAGATGAGCGTGCGCGTGAATGGTCTCGGCGCCCGCCGCCGCGCGAAACAGTCTCGCAACCTGCTTGAATCCGTCCTGCTCTGCCTTTTTCGCGAACGCGAGATACTTCCGGTTTGCCTGGCTCTCGCCCGCAAACGCATCTTTCAGATTCTCTGCTGTTGCCATAATTAGTCTCGTGCCTCCGTTTGGTTGTTCACCCCTTATTCGGCGGGATGGTGGAGAAAGATACATCCGAAATCAAGCTCTGCAAGTCGGCGGGGTATGCAAAAAATACCAACCTGTTGTTGAGATTTTCCGGCGCAAAGAGTACTCCTTGTGTCCGTACTCGATGCGTTTCTGCGTTCCAAGGAGAGACGGTCTCTCGATTTTTTCCAAGGGTTGGAAAAAAACACGCGGACTTTTCCAATCATTGGAAAAATCCGGCGTGGTGGTTCTCCTCCTGTTGACCCTCTTCTCCGTACCCGCCACCGCCCAGATGCTTGAATCGTTCGAGTACGGCGTTCCGCCTCCGGGCTGGATCAAGACCAATCTGCTGGGCGGGTCGGGCTGGTATCAATTGCCGATTGGTGTCATGCCTCTCCCGGGCTGGGGCAACGGCACGAGTTCAGTCCCGCCGGCGGCCGGCGCGGGCACACACAACGCCTACTGCACGTGGACCACCGGCGGCGGCGCGTCCGAGGGCTACCACAGCGACCAGTGGCTGATCTCGCCGCAGTTGAACGGGCTGACCGCCACCTCGAAGTTGAGCTACTGGATCAAATTCGACTTCACCAACTTTCCGGACACGGTCTACGCCCGCATCTCCACGACCGGGCCCAATCCGGCAAATTTCACCATCGTCGCTTACACGAACATCTTCGCGAAGGGGTCATGGACCGGCCAGTTCAAACCGTGGACCAATACCGTAATCAACCTTGGCAGTCTCGGCATCGCACCGGGCACGCCGATCTGGGTGGCCATCCAGGAATACGAGTGGGACAACACGTGGAATGAGGCGGCGCTCCAGCTAGACGTGATCTCCAGCGACCTGACCGCGCCGCCGCAGCCGCGGGCGTCGCCGACTTCGCTGGTCTTCACGGCGTACTACGAGGGGAGCAATCCGTCGCCCCAGACTTTCACGCTTCAGAGCATCGGCAGCAGCGGGATGGGCTACTCCAGGACCCTGGGCTTCGGCGCCGGGCCCACCGACTGGCTGACGATGGGAGGTCCTTCTTCGGGGACGCTCGCGTTTCAGAGCAGCCAGACCTTCACGGCGACGGTGTCGGCAGTCGGCCTTGAACTCGGCACGCACTGCGCGACCAATATCATCGCGGTCCCGGGCGCAACTAACAGCCCGCTTCGCGTCCCGATCACCTTCAACGTGATCCGCCGCCCGCAGGCAATTGCGTTCCCGAATCCCGGCGCGCAGTGCGTCACGAACCAGGTGGGGCTGGCGGGGACGTCGAGTTCAGGACTGCCCGTCACCTTCAGCATTTTCTCGGGGCCGGCAACATCGTGGGCGCCACCAACCTGTCATTTACCGGTACGGGGGTTGTCAGGGTGATCGCGTGGCAGCTCGGGAACATCTACTACGACATGGCGTCCTGCGTCACCAACTCGATCACGGTTACGAAGGCCGTACCGGGGATCAACCTGTATGCCTTGAACCAGAACTACGACGGAACGCCGAAGAGCGTGACGGTCATCACCGCGCCCACGGGCCTGCCAGTCACGGTCACCTACAACGGCGGTCCGGACGCGCCGGTGACGGCCGGGTCGTACGCGGTCAGAGCCGTTGTCGACACGCTGTTCTACTATGGCGTCGGCTCTGGAACACTCGTCGTCGCCCAAGGGACCCAGACGATCACGTTCGCGCAGATTCCGGATCAGGAAACAACGAACCGTACCGGCCTTGCCGCGACGGCCTCCACGGGCCTGCCCGTGACGTTCTCAATCGGATCCGGCCCCGGCGTCATCACCGACGCGACCAATCTCTCGTTCACCGGCGCGGGTGCCGTCAGTGTTGTCGCGTCCCAGGCCGGAGATGTCAACTGGGCATCGGTGGCCGTCACGAATTGGCTCACGGTCACAAAGGCCGCGGCATCGGTTTTCCTGGACAGCCTGAACCACGTTTATGACGGAAGTGCGCACGCGGCGACAGCGACCACGGAGCCCCCGGGGCTATCCGTGGACTTCACCTACAACGGCAGCGCAAGCGCGCCGAGCGGAGCAGGCAGCTACGCGGTGACCGGCACAGTCAATGACGCGATTTACCAGGGCTCGGCGGTGGCCACGCTGGTCATTGCGAAGGCCGATCAGGCCATCACGTTCCCGGAAATTGCGCCGTGCCTTACGAATGCCGTTGTCGCGCTCGGCGCGAGCGCGGGATTGCCGGTCACGGAGTTCGCCGTCGTGTCCGGCCCCGGCGTGATCGTCGGAACGAACCTGACGTTCAGCGGCGCGGGCGACGTGCTGGTTCGCGCGTCGCAGTCCGGCGACGGAAACTGGAACCCGGCGGCGCCGGTCACGAATCTCGTGAAGGCATTCTCAGTGAATCCGCTCAGCGGCCCGGGCGTCGGCGGCAACACCGTCACGATCTTCAACGGCGATCTCGGCGACGTTACGAACGTCCTGCTCTGCGGAATCCAGGCGACAATCCTCGGCCAGGGCACGAACTGGGTCAGCGTCCAGTGCGGCCCGGGCGGGTGGGGGCAGGGCGATCTCGTTCTCGAGGCGGACACGGCGATCGTTGTCAGCAACGCGTACGCGTACAATTCGCCCGGCTTGTTTGACGTGGTGGCCCCGAGAATCGGCTCCTATGCCGGCGGTTATCCGGTCACGATCACCGGCTCGAATTTGTGCGATGGTTTTGACGTGACGAACGTGACGCTGTGCGGAGTCGCCGCCGCGGTCGTCAGCCAGTCGCCGACGCAGATCGTGGCTGTAGCCGGGGTCGCCGACCCCGGCCTCATGGGCACCGGCGACGTTCGCGTGTGCTCTGTCAGCTTTGGCGAGACGGTCGCGGTTGACTATTTCGTCTACGCCATGCCGGAGATTGTCGTGCTCGGCACAAACGGCGAAGCCATCGTCAACGACGAGACCGCGAACACGACGAACGGGACGGCGTTCGGCATCCGGGCGGTGCTGGGCGCGTATACAAACTGGTTCTCGATCGTGAATCCCAGCCCCGCCGGGCTCGATGTCACGGGTGTGGAGACCGGCGGGACCGGCGGGGCGGCGTTCCGGATCGAGTCCATGCCGGCGGCTGTGCCGGCCGGAAGTACGGGTTGGTTCGCCGTGGTGTACGCGCCGACGAACCTCGGGGTGTGGTACGGCCGCGTCGTGCTGCACAGCACCGCGACGAACACGCCGTTCACCGTTCGAGTGCGCGGCGCGTCGGTGCGGCGGGAGCAGGAGCCGCTGGTCTTTGTCCCGGTCAGTCCGCAGGTCTTCCGTACAACGAACGCGCTGGAGGCCTCCGGTGGGTCGGGCACGGGTGCGGTGACGTTCGCGGTGTTGTCCGGGCCGGGCCTCATGGAAGCGGAGACAAATCTCGTGATGACGGGCGGTACGGGCGAGGTCCTCGTGCAAGTCATGAAGGCGCAGGATGATCTCCACTGGGCGCAGGGCGTGACCGGGTCCGTGGTGGCCGCGAAGGCCGGGCAGACGATCTGGTTTGCGCCGATCGGGGATCAACTGCTGACGAGCGGGATCGGGCTTGCCGCGGATGCCTCGTCGGGGCTGCCCGTGTCGTTCAGCGTCCTGGAGGGTCCGGCGGTCCTTGGGGGAGGCTCCAACCTCAGCTTCACCGCGACCGGCCGCGTCAGTGTTGTCGCGGCGCAGGGAGGCAACGACGACTGGGACGAGGCTCCGAACGTGACCAACACGTTCGAGGTGTACCGGCTCTACACGCTGACCATTTACAACGACCATGGCGACTGTGTGCCCGCGCCCGGAGTCTACACGAACCGGGAGAACGCGGTCCTGACCAACGTGGTCGCCAATCCCGCCCCGGCCGGTGGCACGCAGTTTGTGTGCGTGGGTTGGGCGCTGGCGGGGAACGAGCCGCAGGAGGGCGCGGGCGTGGAGATGGTCATGACGCTGACCAACGACGCCGAACTCGTCTGGCGGTGGGTGACGAACTTCTGGCTGGAAACGGCGGCAGGCCTCCATGGATCCGTTGCGCCGGCCACCGGCTGGCGTGGATCCGGAAGCAATGTCGAAGTCGTCGCGACGGCCGATCCGTATTACCACTTCACGAACTGGACCGGCAGTGTCGAGTCGTACGACAACCCGCTCTTCATCCTGGTGGCCGGTCCATGCTCCGTCACGGCGTATTTCGCCGCGAATATGACGACGAACATGCCGACGCCGGAATGGTGGCTGGCGGAACATGGATTCACGAATCTGTTTGAGGAAGCGGTGACGAATGATGCCGACGGCGACGGCGTGCCGACCGGCGAGGAGTATCCGGCGGACACGAATCCGACGAATGGCGATTCGTTCCTTCGGATACAGTGGATCGATGCCGGGCAGGTGCAGTGGGCCGGGGGAACGGGCGTTGTCCAATATCTGGAAAGCTGCCGTGGCTTGTTGTCCAATGATTGGACGCCGGTCGCGACAAATCTGCCGCCGACGGCGGTGACAAATTCCCAGGGATTTCCGGACGAAGACCCGTCGGGCGCCTACCGGATTCGCGCGGAGAGATGACATGGCTGAACGGCCGATTGTCACGCTTTTGACCGATTTTGGCACGGCGGATGCGTACGTTGCCGCGATGAAGGGAGTGGTTCTTTCGCTCGCGCCGGAGGCGATCCTGGTCGACATTTCCCACGATATTCCCCCGCAGGACATCCGCGCCGGCGCGTGGGTTCTCGGGCAGGCCTGGAGCTCTTTCCCGGCAGGGACGATCCACGTCGCCGTGATTGATCCCGGAGTCGGAATGGACCGGGAAGCGCTGCTCGTCGAGGCGGACGGGCAACTGTGTCTCGCGCCGGACAACGGGTTGCTGTCGTGGGTGCTCAAGCAGGCCGGGCAGGTCTCGCTGCGGACACTCCGCAAAGAGGTGCATCGGCAGGGCGAGGCGTCGGCGACGTTTCACGGGCGCGACGTTTTCGCGCACGCGGCCGGACTGCTTGCGAGCGGGCGCGCGATGGCGGTGGACCTCTCGGAGAAGACCGACTCCGTCATCATGCCGTCGTGGGCGGGGGTCGGCGTGGAGCGCGACCGGATCGTCGGCGAGGTCGTTCACATCGACCGCTTCGGCAACTTGATCACGAACATCCAGCGGAAGCAGATTGAGGAAGCGCGCTGGCCGCGATTTGCGATCCAGGCGGGGGCGCTGACGAACGTACGGCTTTGCCGCACGTACGGCGACGCGAAGGCGGGCGAGCTGATTGCCCTGTTCGGCTCATCCGGCACGCTGGAACTCGCCGTCGCCGGCGGATCGGCGGCGGCGAACACGCATCTGCTTCGCGGCGCGGCGGTGGTGGTTACAATGGGGCGCTGAACAGGCGCTACCGTCATTGCTTCAGGCTGTGGTTTTCCACGGGGCGCTGGCGGGGTTTGTGACCACGCATTTCCCGTCGTCCAGCGCCGGTCGGGCATTTTCCAAAGGTTGGAAACTTTCTTGTGCTTTTTTCCAAACGTTGGAAAATCGGCGGCGAAACCTGAATTTGAAACCTGAAACCTGAGGAGACCGTCATGGCGCGTCGCAAGAATCTGAAAAGCTATCCCGAGTGGAAAGCGCTGAAGGCGCATTTTGAGCAGTTCAAGGATGTCCACATGCGGACGATGTTCGCGGAGGACCCGGAGCGCGGATCGCGGTTCACGCTCGAGGCGGGCGGCATCTTCGTGGACTACTCCAAGAATCGCGTCAACGCGGAAACGATGAAGCTCCTCGTGGCGCTGGCGAACGCGGTGGATCTCCGGCAGGCGATCGACGACATGTTCGCGGGCCGCAAGATCAACGAGACGGAGAACCGCGCGGTCCTGCACGTCGCGCTCCGCAACCGGTCGAACACGCCGATCAAGGTGGACGGCAAGGACGTCATGCCCGAGGTCAACGCCGTTCTCGACAAGATGGCCGGCTTCTCGCGCCGGGTGAGGACGGGGGAGTGGAAGGGACACACCGGCAAGCCGATCAGGAACGTGGTCAACATCGGCATCGGCGGGTCGGACCTCGGTCCGGTCATGGCGTATGAGGCGCTGAAGCCGTACAGCGACCGCAAGCTGACGGTGCGGTTTGTTTCGAACGTGGACGGCACGCACATTGCCGAAGCGACGCGCGATCTTGATCCGTCGGAAACGCTGTTCATCGTGGCGTCAAAGACGTTCACGACGCAGGAGACGATGACGAACGCGGAGTCGGCGAAGGCGTGGCTGCTGAAGGCGCTGGGCGATCCGGCGGCGGTCGCGAAGCATTTCGTGGCGCTCTCGACGAACGCGGCCAAAGTGTCGGCGTTCGGAATCGACACGGCGAACATGTTCGAGTTCTGGGACTGGGTCGGCGGGCGGTACTCGCTTCCGTCCGCGATCGGCCTGCCGCTGATGATCGCGATCGGGCCCGAGAACTTCTTCGCGATGCTGGAGGGCTATCACGCGATGGACCGGCATTTCGCGGAGACGCCGTTCGAGAAGAATCTTCCGGCGACGCTGGCGCTGCTGGGCATCTGGTACAACAACTTCTTTGGCGCGGAGACGCAGGCGATCCTGCCGTACGACCAGTACCTGAGCCGGTTCGCCGCGTACTTCCAGCAGGGCGACATGGAGAGCAACGGCAAGTACGTTTCGAAGCGCGGGAAGCCCGTGAACTACCAGACCGGTCCGGTCATCTGGGGCGAGCCCGGCACGAACGGCCAGCACGCGTTTTACCAGCTCATCCACCAGGGTACGAAGCTGATTCCGTGCGACTTCATCGGCTTCTGCAAGTCGCAGAATCCGATCAGCGATCACCACGACAAGCTGATGTCGAACTTCTTCGCGCAGACCGAGGCGCTCGCGTTCGGCAAGACGGAGGAGCAGGTGCGGGCCGAGGGCGTGTCGGGACGGCTGGTTGCGCACAAGGTGTTCGAGGGCAACCGGCCGACGAACACCATTCTCGCGCAGAAGCTGACGCCGCAGGTGCTGGGCCAGCTCATCGCCATGTACGAGCACAAGATCTTCGTGCAGGGCGTGATCTGGGACATCTTCTCGTTCGACCAGTGGGGCGTGGAACTCGGCAAGGCGCTGGCGAACAAGATCCTGCCGGAACTGAAGTCCGCGACCGAGACGGAGTTGAAGCACGACTCCTCGACCAACGCGCTGATCCGGCGGTACAGGCAGGGGAAGTAGCGATCACTTCCACTTCAGCGAGAGCCGGTTCACGGCGATGGCGTGCTGGCGTTTGCCTTCGGCAATCCGGTAGCTGGCCCGGAGGGTAATCCGGTTCCTGCCGGCTTTGAGAGTGCCCGCTGGTACATCCGCGGTGTACGTGTCCAGCCGCCACTCCGAATGAATCGGACAAACCCATTCCCGGACGAAGCGGCCGTTCACGTACAGGCCGAGGCTCTGGCTCCGGTAATTAAGGTAGTAGGGGACGGCCGTGATTTCGATGTCGGCGGCAGCCGTGGAATCCAGCGTGACCCAGATGTCGGCCTCGAGATGGCTCATCCATACGAAACTGAAGCTCTCATTTCTCTCCGGACCCAGCCACCCGAATCCCAATTCAACCTGGGGCGGCGGCGCGACCATGTCGATGACGAGATCCTGGGTCGGGGCGGCATGGGCCAGTCCGCAGGCGCACAGGAACACGATGATGTACAGGCATTTGCGCATCAGGGCGTCAGACATAGCACAGAAAGATTGAAACTGGAAACCGGAAACTGGAGACTGCCCCCATGCGACGCGTGTTCCTCATCGCTCTCATCTTCGTGCTGCCGGTTCTCCCTGTGACGGCGCAGGAACCCCTCTCGCTTTCCGGGGCGATTGATGCCGCGCTCACGCAGAACCGCGACTTGGCCAGGCTTGCGCTGGCGCTGGAGTCGGCGCTTCTGTCCCGCGAGGGCGCCGAGGCGGACTTCGCGGTGACCGTCAAGCCGGGCGGTTCGGTGAACCGGAATGACGATCGAACCTCCTATAACTACGGGGTCGAAGCGATCCGAAAGTTCTCCTGGGGCACGGACCTGTCGCTGGGGGGAAGCATCGAGGATGCGGGCATCGAGGGCAGCGATGTGTCTAAACGGGATAGCGTGCGCGTGCAGGTGTCCCAGCCGCTGTTCCGCTATGCCGGTCCGCTGGTGAATCTCGACAAGCTGGTCAGCGCGCAGAGCCAGGTGGCGGCGGCGCGCCGCAACGTGGAATTGAAAAAGACGGATCTCGTGCTGCAGGTGGTTGAAACCTACCTGGATATTCTTCGTCTTGAGCGGCAGTTGGAAGCGGAGAAGAAATCGCTCGAGCGGTCGGATGGCCTGCTCCGGCTGACCCGGGCGCGGGAGGCCCAGGGCCGGGTGAGCCGGGTTGACACGCTCCGCGTGGAACTCCAGCGGGGGCAGGCCGAGGGCCGGGTTGCGTCCACGCAGGAACGTCTCTCCGCGGCCCGGCTTGATTTTTCGGAATTGATCGGGGGTGACGTTCAGGCGGTCTATACGTTCGAGCCCGTGCCGGACCTGGTGCTGGAGCCGCCGTCGGCGGAGGACGGGGTGCGCATTGCGCTCAGCAACCGGCTGGATTACGCACAAGTGCTGCAGGATTACCGGGACGCGGAGCGCGGCGTGAGCGTGTCGCGGCGGTTTCTGTTGCCCGATATTCGCGTGGTTTCCCGCTATGAAAAATTCGGCGAGGGGGCGACGGGGTCCGAGGCCTCGGATTTGAGCGAGGACCAGTGGTTTGTCGGACTCCAGGCGACCACCGATCTGCCGATGCGGCAGGAAAGGATATCGTACAAGCAGTCGGTCGTCAGCGAACAGCGCGCGCGGGAGGATGTCGATATTTCGGAGGTGTTCGTCCGGAGGCAAGTCCAGCAGCAGTTGCTGGCGTTTGATAGGGCGAAAGCCGAAGTCGTCATCGCGGAGAAGAACCTGGATGCGGCCGCAAGCCGCGTCCGGCTTGCCCGGCGCCTGTTCGAGGTCGGGCGCAGCGATAATTTTTCCGTGACGGATGCGGAGGATGCTTTCCGCACTGCGGAGAACGCTTTTTTTTCTGCGCGGGCTGAAGCATCCGCTGCCGCGTATCGGTTGCTCAGGGCGTTGGGCTCGCTGATAGAGTATCCGGAGGATTTGAAGCCGAAGCCCCTCCAGGCTGAAAGTCTGGCGATGACAGAATCATTTGCGGCAGAATCATCGGGAGAGTAGGCTTCACGGCGAGATGATTCTGTCGGGCTTGATTGAAGAGCACTAACATGAGACGTCGAGTTGCCGTTCCTGTTTCTTTGTTTGCGATCCTGTTGCTGATCCTCCTCGGATCCGGCATGTTCCGTTCGGGAGGGCGCGAGAAGAATGTTTTCGAAGTCAGGCCCGCGCCGTTCGAAGTGTGGACCGTGTATGACGGCTCCCTGGAGTCGCGTGTCCAGAAGGACATCATGTCTGTCATGGGTGGTTCGGCGGCGGTCATGGAACTGGCTCCGGAAGGGGCTCAGGTCCGGGAAGGTGATGTTCTGGTCCGGTTCGATTCCTCCCAGGCCGAGCGCGACGTGCTGAAACTGGAACGGGATTACGCGGCGGCGAAGGCTGAATACGAGAGTCTCTCCAAGGCCAAGCTGCCGTTGGAACTGCGCGACCTGGAAGCCCGCCTGGGCGATGCCCGCGTGACGCGCGCGTCGGAAGCGCGATACCTGGAGGACTGCCGGCAGCTTCGCGGGGAGATGTTGATTTCCGAGCAGGAAGTCAAGCAGCAGGAAATCAAGGTCGAGGCCGCGAACGCCCAGGTCGACAACCTGGAATTTCAACTGGACCTGACGAGGAAGTACCTGCACCCGTCGGCTCTCGAACGCGCGGAAGCGGCGATGGTTGCGGCCGAGCAGGAGCTGACGCTCGCAAGGAAGCAGTTGGACAACTGCACCGTCAAGGCGCCCGCCGACGGCATGGTCGTGTATCGTCCTGTTCATGTCGGCGGGGAGTACCGGACCGTGCGCGTGGGCGACACGCTGTATCGAAATCTTCCGTTCATGGCCCTGCCGGACATGAGCAAGCCCCTTGTTCAATGCAACGTGCCCGAATCGGAGCTGTCGCTGGTTCGCGTTGGCAGTGATGCGCAGGTTGTGCCTGTTGCGTATCCCGACTTGAAGTTGAGGGGCAAGGTGGAATCGGTGGGATCCATGGCGCAGAGCGTCGTCGGCCGGCCGGACTGGCAACGGTATTTCCGTGTCACGATCGGACTTGTGGAAAGCGACGCACGCTTGAGATCCGGGATGTCGGTTCGAGCGCACATCTTGTCCTACGCCGCTCTGGACGCGATGGCCATTCCCCGGACGGCCGTTCGTTGGGAGAATGACAGGCCTTCGTGCGAGGTGATCCGCGTTGGCAGGAAGATCCGGCGTGATCTTCAGCTTGGAACGGCCAATGAGCAGTTCTTTGAGGTCCTCAAGGGATTGGAGCCGGGGGAGCGAGTCGTCAGCCGATGAGCAGGGGGCCGCCAGTCGTGCAGATGATCGGCGTCATCAAGACGTTTCCGTCACCGTCCGGTCCCGTGGAAGTGCTCAGGCATATCGATCTTGTTATTCAACCGGGCGAGTTTGTCCTCATCACCGGTCCATCCGGTTCCGGGAAAACGACCCTGTTGAATCTGGCGTCGCTCATGGATTCCCCCACGGCAGGGGAGGTGGTGTTCGACGGAGCGCGTGTCTCGACCATGGACGACGGCGCTCTCTGCGCGGTGCGAAAACGCAAGATCGGGATGGTGTTCCAGCGCTTCTGCCTTTTGTCGAACCGTTCGGCGTTCGACAATGTGCTGTTCCGTTTCCGATACGTGGAAGGGGTGAACGTCGATGCCGTGGAATTGGCTTCGAAGGCGCTGGCGACGGTGGGCCTGAGCCGCATGGGCGACCGGCTGGCGCGCAAGCTCTCGGCCGGCGAAATGCAGCGCGTGGCCATCGCGCGCGCCATCGCGCTGAAGCCGGATCTGCTGGTGGCCGATGAGCCGACGGGGAACCTGGATGCCGACTCGGCCATGACGGTCATGGAATGTTTCCGGCAACTGAACGAGCAGGGGATCACGGTGCTGATGGTGACGCACAATGAGGCGCTGCGGGGTTATGCGACGAGGCATCATGTCTGCAGGAGCGGAGTATTGGAGTGATGGTCAGATGAAAGACGAAGCGAAGAACATGTCCCCATCACTCCAACACTCCAACACTCCAATACTCCATCACGCCACCGCTCCGTCACCCCGTCTTCTCCTCTCTCCTCTGCTCCGTGACCTCCTCGACGGCATCCGCGCGGAGCCGGCGCGCGTCGCGCTCTCCTTCATGGCCGTCACCATCGGCATGGTCGCGCTCGTTCTGCTTCTTGCCGTGCTGGGAGGGTTGAGGGAAAGGGCTCGCGTGCTGGTCAGGGAACTGGGGGCGAATGTTTTTGCGGTCCGGACGGCGGCGACCGGTGAAAGCGGGCGAAAACAGGACTTGGAGGAAAAACACGCCGTGATCCTTCGGGAGAATCTTCCCGGGTGTTCCGTTTCGGCTTTCCAGCGATATGAACTGAACGCTCGGGATGTGGGGCAGGCGATTTCGATCATCGCGACGGATGAATCGCTGTCCGGAGTCCGCGGGTGGACGGTGCGGCAAGGACGGTTCATCGATCGATCGGACGTCCGGAACGCGGAGCGACATGCCGCCATCAGCGTGGGATTGGCCGGACTCAAGAAGTGGAAACCGGGCGACATGGTCAGTCTTGAAAATACGGCGTTCAAAATCGTGGGCATTGTCGACCCGGGAACTGCGGCGCTGGAAAGCGGCAGTTCCGACGCCGGCCTTGGCGTGGGTGAGAACGTGATATTCGTTCCGCGCACAGCGCCGTTCCCGCGGCAGCGCGACAGCCGGGAAATGAGCCACCGGGTGGACGCGATTTTTGTTCAGGCGACTGCGGACGAGGACTTTCATCGTGTGCTGGTTGTTGCTCAGAAGCTGTTGCAAGCCCCGGCTCTCGGGTTGGACGGTATTTCGTGGGTAACACCGGAATCGTTACTCCAGGGAATCCGCCGCCTGCAGGGCAGTGTGCGCGTTGCGGGGGGCAGCATCACCTTTCTGTGTCTAGTGCTGGGCGGTACCACTCTCATGAGCCTGATGGTGGCCAATGTACGCGACCGGGTGGTCGAAATCGGTCTGCGCCGTTCGCTTGGGGCGACCGCGACGGATGTGGCGAAGCTGTTCGTGTTCGAGGCCTGCGCGGTGACGTTCAGCGCGGGTGTTGTGGGGCTTGTGGTGGCCGGGTTAATCCTGCTGCTGATTCGAGAGAAGTCTTCGTTGCTGGTGAGCATCGGCGCCAGCGGATTGGCGCTTCCGCTCGTGCTTTCCATCGCGATGGGGGTGATCTTCTCGTATTGGCCGGCGCGAATGGCGTCCAGGATTTCGCCTTCGGAAGCGCTTCGCAACGAGTGACGGCACTTTTTACTTTATATCGGAGTTGTTCGGGGCATACTGGCGTCAATTCTGAGGAGGTTATGAGGTTTTTTCTGAGAATGCTGGGTGTGGGGTTGGCAGGCTGCGCCTACGGTTTGGGCGCTTTTGCGGAAGAGCAGAACCGTCCGCCGACGATCAGACACGAGCCCGTAACGGTGGCTGTGAGGGGTCAGCCGATAACGATTCTGGCGAATATCACGGATGACTCCGGGCTGGTGAAGTCGGCCACTCTCTTCTACTCCGCCTCCAAGGACGCGGCGCCTTTCCGGTCGCCCATGAAATCGTCGGGAACCTCGTTGTACTACGGCACGATCCCGGCGGGCGTTTTGAGCAGTGTGGACAGCATTTCGTACTATATTGAGGCGCTGGATCATGTGGATGCTGCCCAGGAAACGCCCTGGCATACCATCGCCATCAAGGATACGGCCGCGCCGGCAAAGGGAGCTGAAACGCAGCCCGCGCCCGCCTCAGCCTCCGAGCCGCAAGGCGGAAAATCGGGTAACCACAGCGCGTTGACCGTCGGGGCCATTGCCGTGGGGGCCGCAGCGGTTGTGGGAGGTGCCGTCCTTCTGGCGGACAGCGGCGGAGGCGGTTCGTCGGACGACGGCGGAAGTGCCGACGGCGACAGCGCGGGAACCTATGTCGGCAGTGTGACGGAATGCTCAAGCTTGGAGGGTGGAAGTTCATCTTGTAATTCGCACGGCATTTTGATATCCATTACCGGAGCAGGGGTGGTGGAAAGCGATTCTCTTCGCGAGGGCGTTTCTTTGCAGGGGCCATTGCGCGGTAGCGAGTTCACGCTGATTGCCCAAGTGACAGGAGTGAGTACGGGGGAAGTCGTTTACTCGGGAACGGTTGTGGATCAGCGGATTATAGGTTCCATCACGGGAAGTTCACGGTCTTCGGAAGGGCTGAGCGTTTATTCGGGTACGTTCACGGCGACAAAGAACTAAACGTGCTTTGTTGTTTGAACGCGAGGCAGGGTTCAAAGGCAGTTAAAAAGGGGTGGGGTTGTAGACGTGACGGCGACATTGTTTTCGAGCCGCTTTCAGCGGTTGGCCAGGTCTCCCCATGTTCAGGTGTCCAGTGCCGGGTCGCGTATTCGATCCGGTGTGACGCCACGGCTCCGTTGTGAAGCGAGATGATAGCCCGGTTGATCAGTATACTCCTGGTTGAGAACGACACGGCTGATCAGGTCAGCTTTCAGCAGTTCGTCAACAACTTCTCTACGCGGTACAGGCTGGATGTCGTATCCAGTGCCGCGGAAGCCGTCGGTCATTTGAAGAACAAGAACTACGACATTGCCTTCGTGGATTACCGGTTCAAGGACGGCACCGCTTTTGACTTGATCCAGAAACTGGGCGCGATTCCCACGATCTTTCTGACGAATCCCGGGCAGGAAGAAATTGCTGCCATGGCCATGGAGCGTGGGGCCTACGATTACCTGATCAAGGACGCGAAGAAGAACTACCTGATGCTTCTACCGGGGACGGTGGAAAAAGTGCTCGTTCGGAGGCAGGCCGAGGAAGCTCTGCGCGAAAGCGAGATGCGGTACAAGGACCTGCTCGACATCGTCCTCGACTTCTACCTGTGCGTCAGCGACCAGTGCGCCGTCCTTCTCGTCAATCGCGCGGGGGCGATGAAACTGGGATATACGGTATCCGAATTACTCGGTGCGCCTCTGACAAGGCTGGTTCATCCAGGAGATGCGGAGAAAGTGGAGAAGATGCTTCTTCTCGCCTTCGGAAAAACCGACGAATCCCATCGCCTGGAGTTCCGGTTTGTGTGCAAGGATGGCGGTGTGGTTCATGTGGCCGCCGAACTGAAGACTCAGCCGCAGCGAGGCAAGCAGATTCCCGTCACCCGAATCCTCGCGCGGGACATCACGGCCATGAAGGAGGTCGTGCAGAAGTCCATGGATGGTGTGCCGACATCAGGCGCAATCGCTTCAATCCCTGCGCCGCCCTCAAGTCCTGCGGTGGCTGTGGCGCCGGCAAGGCCGGCGGTCGCGCCGGAAACCGCAGCGGATTTGTCGGGCACCGAGAAGCTTCTTGTGGTCGATGATACGCCCGAGCAGAGAGAAATCGCGGCGCGCATGCTGTCGAAGCTTGGCTACAAGGTGGTGACGGCCGAGCACGGCCATGCCGCCATCGAACTGATGAAGCAGGCGCGCCCGGCGGGGACCGGTCGTAAGTCGCCCTTTGACCTTGTTCTTCTGGATATGACCATGGAGAAGGATTTCGACGGGCTCGACACGTATCGCCGGATGATCGCGTTGTTTCCGGGACAGCGGTGCATCATCGTGAGCGGAGGCGGCGAAACGGATCGGGTCAGGCAAGCCCGCGAGTTGGGCGTCGGCCGTTTCGTGGACAAGCCGTACACCCTCAAGATCATCGGCAAAGCCCTTCGGGATGAGCTGGATCAAAAGCGCTGATTCAGCCGTACAATCCTTGGACAATCGGTCGCGGATGTTTCCAATCCCTGCCGTCTCAAACCAATTCTTTCAGGATCGCCTTGGCCGCGGCGGCGGGGGAGGGTGCCTCGAGGATCGGACGTCCGACGACCAGGAAACTTGCGCCCGCCTTGGCGGCTGCCGCGGGCGTTGCAACGCGTTTCTGATCGCCGGCTTCCTCGCCCGGCAGTCGAATGCCCGGCGTCACCAGGACGGGTTGCGGCCCGAACCGGCCGCGAAGCACCTCCACTTCCTGCGGAGAGCTGACCAATCCATCGACGCCGCAGGAGAGAGCCAGGTCGGCCAGCGCAAGAACCTGCTGCGATGGGGTTCGCGACATGCCCAGATCGTGCAGGTCTTTTTGATCGAGGCTGGTCAAGGCGGTGACGGCGATGATCTTCGGAGGCTTGGCGCCGCAGGAGCGCGCGGCATCAGCCGCGGCTCTCAGCATCGCGCGTCCGCCCGAGGCGTGAACCGTCAGCATCTCGACGCCGAGTTGGGCCGTGGCCTTCACAGCGCGCTCCACGGTACGGGGAATGTCGTGGAGTTTCAGGTCGAGGAAGACGCTCTTCCTCTGCGATCGGACGGCTTGCACAATCGAGGGCCCTTCGGCGCAGAACAGTTCCAGCCCGATCTTGTACCAGCCGATCTCGGGAGGAAGGTTTGCCATGCAGGTCAAAGCATCGGCCGTACGGGGCACATCCAAAGCTACAATCAGGTCTGTTTTCATATCGTATCAAAGCCTTTCTTAAGCCTCTTTCGGTGGGCCACAAAAAGCTGGCTGAACAAGCATTGTTCGTATTAGAAGAGAACCATGTCTGAGAATCAACCCTTTACGTGGCCTCCGCGCGGAGTCACCGGTTGGCTGGTACGGACATTTGCGGCCGGCGACGGTAATCCGAAATCGCCCGAACTGCGCACCCGGCTCGGGATGTTGGAAGGCTGGACGAGTACGGCGGCGAGCATTCTTCTTTCCACGATCAAGCTGGCCCTGGGGTGGATGACGGGGAGCATCGCGGTGATCGCCGACGGGATCAACAATCTCACGGATGTCGGAAGCAGCCTGGTGATCGCCTTCGGATTCCGGTGGTCGCAGAAACCGCGCGATCTGGATCATCCGTTTGGGCACGGGCGGATCGAGATGGTGGCCGCGCTCGTTCTCTCCATCACGTTGATCATGGTGGGACTGGACGTGGGAAAGGAAAGCGTACAGCGGCTTCTTCATCCGGCGGCCTTTACCGCGCCCGCGTGGGTGGTGGGACTGCTTGCCGTGACGATGATGTTCAAGCAGTGGCTTGCGTTCTTCGCGCGGAAGCTTGCGCGCGCGACGGAGGCGAAGGTTCTCGAGGCCGACTTCTGGAACCATCAGTTCGATGTGCTGAGTAACGGTGTGGTGGTTGTGGCGTTGGTTGGATCGATGTATGGATGGCTCAGTCTTGACGGCTGGGCGGGTCTCGTTGTGTCGCTGTTCATCTTGTACACGGGGGTCCGGTACGCCCGTCAGTCCGTGAGTGTTCTGCTGGGCGAGGCGGCCACGAAAGAGGAAGTGGCTGTCGTGGAGAAGACCGCCGCGGCCTTTCCCGGAGTGAACGGCGTTCACGATATCCTGATTCACAAGTATGGCGATGTGAGGATTGCCTCTTTGCACATCGAGGTGGATGCGGACAAGACGGCAATTGAAGTTCACGATTTGGCGGAACGGGTGGAGCGGCTTGTGGAGCGCGAGTCAGGATGCAAAACCATTGTACACGTCGATCCGGTGGATCGGACGCATCCGATGTACGCGCGCGCGCGAAAGTGCTTGAAGGAAATCGTCGCGAAGGACCCGCGGATTGTCCGCTTTCACGATCTGCGCGTGTCAGGGGAGGATGGATCGTTTGATCTCTCCGTGGATGTCGTGGTCCCGATCAGTATCCAGGAGAGTTCGTATGAGGAAATTTCGGGAGAGGTAAAAAACATTCTCGCGCAATGCATGGACGGAATACGCGCGATCAGCGTTGTCGTGGAGCCTGCGTATGCCGAGGAAACCTCGTATTAGCGGGGCCAAAATGGGGCCTGAAAAAAAGTTGAACTTTTTTCTAAAAATCTGTTGACGCATTTCAAGTCATCGAGTACTTTGTTTTCAGATTTACGGGTTAGTTTTTTACCAAAGCTCGTTGTGAGAGCTCCGTTGCCTGCCTAACCCGCAGCAAGCGGGAAGGGGGCTAAGGAGCTTTATGTATTTTTTTGTCTCGGTTCTTTGACAGTCGAATAGACTTACGATAACCACTTCGAATCGGAAGTGGTGCGATTTGTACAAACCCGTGTTTGTAAATCATGATCCCGTGTTAAAGCGGGATCGAATGGATCAATTAAATGTTTCTCCCTAAGCAGGAGAGACAGCTTAACGTTTTTTAACGGAGAGTTTGATCCTGGCTCAGGATGAACG
>ERZ1645192.640-NODE-640-length-29238-cov-6.690333_pt1 | contig 29238 bp, 18 predicted proteins | sample MGYA00575354_ERZ1645192 | MGnify/ENA primary metagenome ERZ1645192 (study PRJEB40844, sample SAMN11349763) | freshwater sediment metagenome | isolation source: river sediment | host: Sediment | place: India: Faizupur Khadar , New Delhi | collected 2017-02-21 ... | reverse complement strand
GCGGAAAAGGCTCTTGTCATGCCCTGACCGGTTGCTGAAGGCGGGAGGGATGGGCGAGGAGTGAGGGTCGGGGAGGGAGGCGATTTCGGCACGGACGTTTTCTCGCGGCCGGGACTTGCAGTCCTCTTGCCGGGGCGGATTCTGCCCCCTATTCTTGCGCGATGCATCGCACTGTTGCCCTGGTATTCTTCATGGTTGCCGTTGCCGGTTCTGCGGCGGCCCCGTTCGCTCCGGATCAACATCTTGAACGGACGTGCTTTCAGACTTCCACGGGATGGCAGCCGCAGTCGAATCTGCGTTCGGATGTGGCGATTGTTTACGGTGTGGATCCCGGTCTGCCGGGCCGGTGCGAAACCTGGCGGGAGCATGGGTACCGGATCCACGTGATGACCGGCGTTTCCTGGGGCAACTACCAGGATTACCTGTATGGGCGCTTCGATGGAATCAATCACGAGGACGAAGCTCAAACCGATGCTAACGGAACGAAAATCAGTCATGGCGGGGATGTGTATTACATGTGTCCGGGCACGAATTTCGGCGCGTTTTTGTGCCTGGGCGTTCAGCGGGCGCTGGATGCCGGGGCGGAAGCCATTCACATGGAAGAGCCCGAGTTTTGGGTGCGGGGGGGATACTCGGAGGGATTCAAGCGCGAGTGGAGGGCCTTTTACGGCCAGGATTGGCAGCCGCCGCACAGCTCTGTGGATGCGCAATGGCGCGCTTCGAAGTTAAAGTATTTTCTCTACCGTCGCGCGTTGCAGCAGGTTTTTGATTACATACAGGACCACAACAGGCGCACCGGGCGGCGCGTGCGCTGCTACGTGCCGACACACAGTTTAATCAGCTACGCGCACTGGCGGATCGTGAGCCCCGAATCGAGCCTGGCAGCCCTCAGGGGATGCGATGGCTACATTGCGCAGGTCTGGACGGGCACGGCCCGCACGCCAAATCAGTATCGGGGCAACCTGCGCGAACGCACCTTTGAAACCGCCTTCCTGGAATATGGCGCGATGCAGAACCTCGTGCGCTCGACGGGCCGTGGCGTGTGGTATTTGAATGATCCTGTTGAGGATAATCCCAACCACGATTGGGAAGACTACCGGGTGAACTGGGAATCGACCCTTGTGGCCTCCCTGTTTCAGCCGGATGTCTGGCAATACGAGGTTGCTCCCTGGCCGGAGCGGATCTTTGCGGGGAAGTATCCGCGCAAGGGCAGCCCGAACGAGCGTGAAGGCATACCGCCTGCGTATGCGACGGAGCTGCAAACCGTGATGAATGCGCTCAACGACATGAAACAGACGAAGGTCCGCTGGGATGCGGGCACCGGCGGTTTGGGCCTGCTGGTGAGCGATTCACTCATGTTTCAGCGTGGCGATCCGGCCCCGGGCGATCCGCACCTCGGAAATGTTTTTGGTCTTGCGCTGCCGTTTCTCAAGCGCGGCATGCCCATCACCCCGTTGCAAATGGAAAACGTGACCCTCGGCGGGTACTTGGACGACTTCAGACTGTTATTGCTCACCTATTGCGGGCAGAAGCCTCTCGAAGCGGAGGCGCACGGAGCCCTGGCGCGGTGGGTTCGGAACGGCGGCGTGCTGGTGCTGGTGGATGACGATTCCGATCCATACAACCGGGTTACCGAATGGTGGAACAGTGGCGCTCTGAAATACGCAAGTCCTCGGGAGCATCTCTTCGAGCAACTCGGTTTGGAGCGATGGGACGGGGGGCGGGAAGTTCCGGTTGGAAAAGGCTCGGTATTGTGGATCAAGGAGAATCCCGCTGCGTTGGCCGGGAGCCGGGATGGGGATGTCCGGTTGATGGGCGCCGTCCAGAGTGGCGGCAAGCCGCGCAAGCTTCCGTGGAAGGAGACCAATCACCTTGTGCTGCGCCGGGGGCCCTACACCGTTGCGGCCGGGCTAAACGAATCCATCGGTGGTCCAGCGAAGGTTCTGGAGGGCCGGTTTGTCAGCCTGTTCGATTCCGGGCTGGCAGTTCGCAGGAAGGTGGCGCTTGAAGAAAGCACCCGGTGGTTGCTGCTGGATCTCGATGCAGTGCAAAAGGGCAGACCGCGTGTGCTCGCCTCCGCCTGCCGAACTGTGCCTCTGGAGCAGGCATCGAATCGGCTCCGTGTGAAGCTCGAGGGCGTCGCTGAGACGGAAGCCGTCGTTCTTATCCATTCGCCTGGAAAACCGGCGTCGGTAGTTTTGGCGGGTAAGGAGCTTGCTTTTGAGCATCAGGCGGACGAAAAGCTGTTGCGGGTGCGATTCAAGAACGAGCCCTTCAGCCGGGAATTGATGGTGCAGTGGTAATGCCCTGTTGCGCGGGCCGGGTCAGCGGATGGGAGAATTGTGACGGATCAGGAAATAGCCGCCGATAATCACGAGAATGAACAGGGCTATGGCGATGAGCGTGGCTACGAGTTTAAGGGCCTTAGCCCGTTGTAGCGTTCGCTGGGTGCGGGCCTTTTCCGTCTGCATGAACGCCGCGAATTCCTTGTCCGCGACGAGGATGGCCTCGACATCCTCGCGCAATTTGATCACCAGCCATTTGCTTTGCGAACCCCACTGCCGGGGGAATTGCTTCATCAGTTCCGGGCCGGGCTCGGCGAAGCCGGTGTGTTTCCAGAAAGGGGCCTGTTCCCGGGTCCAGATATTCAGCAGGCTGCGATTGCCCGCAAGCGTCTGAATCCTGTTCCAAAGCACGGTGCGGATGCTGTCGGACATGGAGAAATCCACGAAGCCTTCGCTGTGCAGCCGCGCCTGGCGGTCGGTCACCTCGATGGCCACGGCCCCGAGGAGCTTGCCCGAGGCATCCTCGACGATTTGAAAATCCGTGACTCGTCTGGACAGCTCCTCGACCGGGAAGCGCATGAGCTTCCAAAGCTCGACGAGTGCGCCGAGATCTTCGGTGGTGGCGCGCCTGGCTCTGTAATCTGTCTGTTGCGGATTATTCACGACTGCATCCGGGGTTCAGGTGGCCGCGGCCAATGCCCTGATTGCCGGGATTCGAACGTTTCCGGGCCTTATGTTGGGCGAAACAGGGAAGAAGTGCAACTGCGGCAATCGAGATGAGGCAAGGAAAGCCCGGGGGAAACGGCGGGACCAGGGATCAGGGGACAAAGGACGTCAGGAAAGCCGGGGACTGAAACGGGAGTTTAACAAGCGCCGATTTCAGATTTGAGAGATTTAAGATTTGAAGAGGCATCGGAAACCGGAGATCCGGAGGAAAGTCAGGACGCTTTCTTACCGTGGTTTCTTTCTGTGGTTGCATTTGATGATCCGATGCCTTTAGATCGTTCGCGAAGCTTTGGAGTCACATGCACACCTGCCTGATTTCGTCATTTGTGTCCGCATTGCAGCGGAAGAACGCCCCTGCCCGAGCCTTGCATGAATGCGCGCTGGTGTGGGTGTGGGCCGTGCTGCTGTTGCTTACGGGGTGCGTGGAGAAAACGACGTTCGACCGGGTGCAGGCGGTGGCCGACTGGGAGAATATCGAGCCATTCGCGAGGATGGAAATCCGGTTTGACGAAGCGATTGCCGCTCCCGGGCAAGTCGGGGTGTTGGGCGCGACAAGCCCGGTGGTGATCTCGCCGCCGGTCCGCGGTGAATTCAAGTGGGAGAACCAGAGGTCGGGTGTGTTCACATGCACCGAGCCGCTGGCAATGAATGCGCGCTATCTGTTGAGCCTTTCGTCGGGTCTGCGAAATGCCGAGGGCCGGCCTGCGACGGCCCGGCTGAGAAAGGCATTTCGCACACCGCCGTTTTCCCTGACAGCCGTCCTGCCGGAGGCTGCAGACATCGAAGCGCGGTCGGAACCCGAGGTAAGACTCTTTTTCAACGAGGCTGTGGATGCTTCGGCGGCGCGGCGGTTCCTGGTGTTTCGTGATGATCAGGGGAGGCGGATTGAGGCGGAAGCGCGGCAGGGAACGATCGGTGAGCGTCCGGGGCCCTACGAGGTCCCGCCGAACCGCATGCAGACCTGGGAGGAGAGGTCCCTGCCGGTTCTCGATGGCGGTTTTCCCGGTGAGGTTCTGCCTGGGAAGGCGGGCACGAACGAGGTGTCGAACTTCGTTATCGTTTGTCCAGCCAAGCCGTTGCCGGCCGGGAACGGGTGGCGGTTGATGATTGGCGGGGGCCTGCCCTCGGCCAGGAAGGGTTACCGGCTGGGCAGAGCGAGTGAAGTGGCGATCGGGAACGTGACGCCTTTCCTCCTGGTTGAAAGTTCCGTGAGCCATGTGATTCACAAGGACCCTGCCATCACGTTGACCTTCTCGAAGCGATTGCCGGATTCCATGACCAACGATTGGCCGGGCTTTATTGCGATTAATCCTGCACCTGCGAGAGCGGGTGCGGAGGCGAGTGGCCGGACGTTGAGGATCGCGGGCGAGTTTGAGAGCGGCGGCTCGTATAATCTGGTGATCCGTTCAAACCTGCCGGCGGCGGAACCGTTTGTTCTCGGGACGAACATTGCATTGCAGGTGATCGTGCCGCCTGTGGCTCCGAGACTTTATTTTCCCGAGTTCAGTTGCGAACAGCTTGCGTTTGGGAACCGGTTTCTGCGATTGCTGGCCGTGAACGTGCCGATGATCCGGGTGAAAGCGAAGCTAATGACGCCGGAGGACGCGATTCATGCCCTGAGCGGTTTTTCCCATTACTACAGGGATTTCAGCGACCGGTCCTCGTGGGAGGAGCCTTACCGGCGGCTGCACTATCCGCTGATACCGGGGCGCACGATATACGATGGGGAGCAGCCGGGCGCTGCGGCGCAGGACCAGCCAGCCGACATTGATCTAAGCTGGGATAAACTCCTGGGAGGGAGAAAGACAGGCGTGGTGTTTGTGGAAGTGGAGCGCGCGCGGCAGGGAGATGGTTACAGCGATCTGCCAAGGCTCGGGGCGCAAACACTGGTGCAATTGACCGACCTGGGAATTATTTGGAGAGGCGCGATGGCGGAGGGCGGGGGCCTGCCCGCAGGGGCGGGCAGGGATGGGCGGACAATGCCGTCCCGAGCCATGCAAGCCTTTGTGTTTTCCTACAGCACCGGCAAGCCCGCAAAGGGCGCGACGGTGAAGGTGGTGAATGACGAGGGCAAGGTAATCTCACAGGCGGTGGCGAGTGCGGAGGGAATTGCCACAGTGCGGACCGCCGGGCCGGAGGGAGGCGGGCGGTGGCTGTGCGCGGAACTGGAGGGCGACTTTCACGCGGTGGAGTTTGATGATTTTAACGTCCCGATTCGCGGTTTTAACATGGAGCATGTGGGCGGTTGGTGGAATGAAGAGAAAAGCGAAAGCCGGCGCGTGCTGCTCTTTTCGGATCGCGAGGTTTATCGTCCGGGCGAGACGATGCAGTTGAAAGCCATCGTGCGGGACTGGCAGGGCGAGCGGATGGTCGCGCCCGGTGGGATTTCGGGAATTGTGTCCCTTGACGACATGGGCCAGACGAGGATTTGGGAAACGAACGCGCAGTTTGCGGCGATGGGCTCATGGGCCGGGGCGATCCCGCTGGCCCTGGAGACGCGAGGCCAATACAGGGTGGAACTGAAAATGGATGGAAAGACCTACGGGCATGCCTTTTTCGTGAAGGATTATGAACCGGCGGCGTTCGAGATCGAAGTGTCTTCCCGTGCCGCCTACGGTCCGGATGAGAAGATCGAGTTGCCGGTGAAGGCGAAGTACTACTTTGGCCAACCGCTTTCAAGGCCCGGGGTGAAATGGTCCCTTCGGGCCGAGGGGATGGAGTTTGCGCCGGAGGTATTCAAGGGATTTGACTTCGGCAGGTGTGATCTCGAGGGCCGATTTGGCCGGGGCAAGCCGGCGTTGACACTTGCGGGCGAGTTGCAGCCAGCGCAGGCCACCAACCTTGTGATCGCGCCTGAGATGAAGCTCGGACCCGAGGCGGTGGAACCCCGGGCGGCGTCGGTGCTGGTCGAAATCACAGACATCAACAACCAAACACTGAGTCACCAGGCGGGCTTTGTGCAGCACAGCTCGGAGTTTTATCTTGGAATCCAGGCGCCCGAACTGGTTCAGGAAGCCGGGGAGCCTGTCCCGGTGCGTGTAGCGGCCGCGTCGAGAAACGGTTCTCCGTGGGATAAACCCGTGGGGGCGACAATGGTCCTTAAACGCGTCGAGTGGCGCCCGGTGCGGATTCAGGGGGCCGGACGTTCGGTTCGGTTCCGGACCGAAGCGGTGCTCACGAACGTCATGGAGAAAGCCGTTGAGATTGCGCCGTGCCGTGTGCCCGAGCGCGAAGGCGACGCGATTGCCGGAACCGTTGTCGAAGGCCTTGTGCCGCTGATGGCGGGCCAGTACGTGCTTGAGGCCAGTGCCACCGATCCCGCGGGCCGTCCGGTGGTGAGCTCCGTTGAGTTCACCGTGTCGGCTCGCGACAGGCTCGGGTGGGACTACAAAGACGAGGCGCAACTTGTGCTGAGGCCTGAACACGCTGTTTATGCGCCCGGAGAGACGGCGCAGATCCTTGTTGAAGCCCCCTTCAGCGGAATGGCATGTGTCACCGTGGAGCGGGAGGAGGTTCGGCGCACCTTTACCATGCGGCTCGAGGGCAACGCGCCTGTCATCCCGGTGCGGATTGAGAAAGGCGACGCGCCGAACGTGTTTATCTCAGTGGCGCTTGTTCGCGGCATGGCGGATTGCCCGCGTGACATCAAGGAACCCGAGTGCCGTGTGGGTTATGCTGAGTTGAGCGTTAAAGATCCCGAGCGTGTGCTGGAGGTTGCGGTGAAAACGGACCAGCCATCGTATCTGCCGGGCCGTCCGGTGAATGTGGATGTGCTGGTAAAGAACGGCGCGGGAGCGCCCGTGAAAGATGCGGAAGTGACCCTTTATGCGGTGGATGAAGGAGTGATCCGTTTGACGGCGGCTCCGATACCTGATCCGTTCAGCTTTTTCAATCAGCCTCGATACTTGCGCGTGCGCGCGGGGACATCACTGCCTTTACTGATGCCGGAAGACCCTGCGAACCTGGCCTTCGGCAACAAAGGGTACCTGGGCGGCGGCGGCGGCGAAGAGATGAACGTTCGCAAGAACCTGATGGCCTGCGCGTTTTGGTATGCCAGCCTGGTCACAGACGCGAATGGCCAGGTTGGGATCACATCGCTCGCGCCGGACAGCCTGACGCGCTACCGGATTGTGGCGGTGGCGCATACGCGCTCCGGGCAGTTTGGTTCCGGCAAGGGCGCGTTCGAGGTTTCCAAGCCGCTGATTGTGGAACCCGCGCTGCCGCGTTTTGCGAATGTGACGGACAAAGTTCTCGCGCGCGCCGTGGTTCACAACCTCACAAAGAAACCCGGACGAGTCATCGTTTCGCTGCAATTGGATCGTCACGTCCGGGTACTGACAAGTTCGAATGCACCGGGGCGAATTGTGGATGTGCCGGCGGGAGGGTCGGCGGCGATCGAATATCCCGTGGAATTCATTGAACAGGGGGAGGCGGCGTTGACCTGGGGGGCGCGGTTTGCGGACGGGGGGTCGGGTGAATTTGAGGATGCGGTGCACAGCAGCCTGACCGTGAACTACCCGGCGCCGATGCTGCGCCAAGTCGTGCATCGGACTGTGACTGAGAGCAAAGCGGACCTGTTGGAGAGTGTGAGGCCTGAGTTGGCGGGGGGTGCGGGCACGCTGAGAGTGCAGATAGGGAACACCCGGTTGGCGGGTGTGGAGGAAACGGTGGCACGTTTGCTGGAGTATCCCTATGGCTGCGCCGAACAGACCTGCTCGAGTCTTATGCCATGGGTGGTTCTTTACCGGAGTCCGTGGGAGTCAATGGTCCTTGAGAAGGAGAAAGATCCATCCGGAACCATCCGCTCCGGCATTGCGCGCTTGCTGGCGATGCAGAGACCGTCCGGAGGACTGGCCTATTGGCCGGGGATCGAGGAGCCGATGCCGTGGGTGAGCGCCTATGGTGGCGTGGTGCTGGCGCTGGCGAGGCGATCAGGAATGGCGGCGCCGGATCGTGAATTCAACCATCTCCTGTCCTGCCTGAGCGAGACCCTTCGCTCCACCAATGCCCTGGATTCCGGTGTTGCAACCCTCTCGGCCTATGCGCTGGCACTGGGGGGGCGCGCTGAGCCTGCCTATCACGAAAAACTTTTTGCGAGCCGCGCGAAGCTGGATGCCGAGAGTCGCCGACTGCTGGCCCTGGCAATCGTTGAAAGCGCCGGCCCCCGGGAAATGGCGCTGGCCCTGCTCGAATCCACACCGGTGAAGAGCGCCGAGTCGGCGGAATGGTTTGGCAGCGATTCACGCGCGGCGGCCATCGAGTTGCTGGCGTGGGTTTGCGTGAAACCGGAGGACCCGAGGGTGGCGAATCTCGTGGCTGCGCTGATGGCGGAGCAAAAGGCGGGCGACTGGTCCACCACACAGGGCAACGCATGGGCTTTGTTTGCGCTGACCGAATATGCGCGGCGGGTTGAGAAAGAAGCCATCCGCGCGTGCGAGGGCGAAATCGTTTTCGGCGATAAGAGGTTTCCATTCCGTTTTGGGACCGGGCCGGGCGCCGCCCGTCACACCTTTGAGGTGAATGCATCGGACGGTCCGCCTCAACTGCGGCTTGAGAATGGGCGCGGGACCGTGTTCGCGAGCGTCACAATAGCGATGCGCCCGAAAGCGTTGATACGGGCGAAGGAGGAGCACGGGTTTCGGATTGAGCGGTTTTACCAGCGCTTGAACGATCGGAACGAGCTCGAGGATGCGAAGAGTCTGCGGGTGGGGGACCGGGTGCTGATTTCGCTGCGCATTGAAGCGCCGGACGGCGGGCGTTTTGTGGCGATTGATGACCCGTTGCCCTCCAACATCGAGGCGCTGGACCCTGTGTTCAAGACGCAGCAAACACGGGGAGAGAGCACCGTTGACGATCGGCACTTGAGCAGGGGATGGACGCTGGGAGCCGACTTCCAGGAGATCCGGGCGGATCGGGTTTTGTATTTTGCGAATCATGTCCGGCCGGGCGTCTGGTGGGTGCGGTATCTCGGGAGAGTGCGGGCGGCTGCCGATGCCGTTGCCCCTCCGGCGAAGATCGAGGAGATGTATCAACCGGACCGGTATGCTCTTTCGGACAGCCGGGTGATTTCAAGCGCGGGGATGGAGTAGCCTGATGCTTCCGTTCGGTTTACAGGTCGGGAGATGCGCTCCGGATGGTCGCCGGCGCTGGAGAGCCCTGGGCGTGTTGCTGGTCCGTGGCAGTATTATCCTTGCGTTTGTGGCGATGCTCTGCTGGCTGGTGCTGCTGCTGCTGGTGCGCCTGGTGTCCATGCCGGGGGCGCTGTTCAACCGCCTGCCGGAGGTGACGGAGTATGTGGACAGGAACGGCCAGCCGCTGCGCATGGCGCCGCCGGGTGAGGAACAGTTTCGGCGGGGTGTGGCGTTTTCGGAAATTCCGTCCGGGCTGGTTCACGCGACCCTTGCGGCCGAGGACCGTCGTTTTTGGAAGCACCGTGGCGTTGATTCCCGGGCCACAGCGCGCGCGGCGTGGCAACTGGTGAGGAACGGGCGCATTGTCTCGGGGGGTTCGACCATCACACAACAACTGGTGAAGCTGGCGCAGCCGAAAGCGCGGACATTCCGGTCAAAAATTCTCGAGGCGCTGCAAGCATACCGGTTGGAGCAGCTTTGGGACAAGCAGCGGATACTGGCCGAGTATCTGAACCGGGTCGAGTATGGGAATCACAATCGCGGCTGTGCGATGGCGGCCCGGTTTTACTTTGGCAAGCCGCTCCGGGATCTTAGTCCCGCCGAGTGCGCGCTGCTGGCGGGCCTGCCGCAGGCGCCGACCCGGTTGAATCCCCTGGTCCGATTTGAGCGCGCGAAAAAGCGGCAGCAATGGATTCTGGCGAGCATGCGGCAGTGCGGCTGGCTCACGGAGGCGGAGTATGCCCGGGCGCGGCAGGAAGTGCTGCGTCTGGTGCGACAGCCGAGAGTTTTTCGCGCCCCGCATTTTGTGGATTTGGTGATGCAGCAGGCCGCAGCGCAGGGCGCTGCCCGGACCAATGTTGTCCGGACTACGCTGGACCTGGCATTGAACGATGTTGTCGAGAGGACCCTGCGTGAACATCTTGCGGATCTCGAGGATCGGGACGTGCGCAATGCCGCCGCAGTGGTGATCGAGAACCGCACGGGGGAGGTCCTGGCACTCGTGGGATCGGAGGATTATTTCAATCCCCGCTCGGGGCAGGTGAACGGCGCGTGGGCGCCGCGCTCGGCGGGGTCCGCGTTCAAGCCATTCACCTACCTGCTGGCATTTGAAAAGGGAGCAACCCCGGCCACGGTCATTGCGGATGTGCCCGCGGAGTTCGCGACAGCCACGGGCCTGTTTGCGCCGGTGAACTACGACCGCCGCTGCCACGGGCCGGTGCGATGCCGGGTTGCGCTGGCGAACTCGCTGAACATCCCTGCGGTGAAGGCGCTGGGCATGTGCGGAGGGCCCGAGGCGCTGCAAACCTTTTTGCGCGATTGCGGTCTTACCACCCTGACCGAATTGCCGGATCACTACGGGCTTGGACTGACCATTGGCAACGCGGAGGCGCGGCTGTTGGAGTTGGCCAACGCCTATGCCTGCCTTGGGCGTCTGGGTGAGCACAGGCCGCCGGCGCTGATCCTGCGAGCCGCCGCGAATGTTCCGGCGCGGCGGGTGGCGGATCGGGCTTCGGCCTTCCTGGTTGCGGATATTCTGAGCGACAACAATGCGCGCGCACTGGCCTTTGGGGCTGATTCGCCGCTGAGGTTTGCATTTCCAGTGGCCTGCAAAACGGGGACCAGCTCGAGTTTTCGTGACAACTGGGCTTTCGGCTACACGCCGGAGTTTACCGTGGGTGTCTGGGCGGGAAACTTTGACGGAACACCAATGCGAAACGTGTCCGGCGTGACCGGCGCGGGGCCGATGTTGCACGCGATATTTGAGCATCTTCACCGGGAGCGCGGGACGAGCTGGTATGAGGCGCCCGAAGAGGTTTCCGAGGTGTGGATACATCCGTTGACCGGAAAGGCACTGCGAGACCAGGGGCGTGAAGAACCCTCCGGGAACGCAGTGCTGGAGAAGTTTCACCGCGAACATTCGCCCGGGCCGGAACAGCCGGAGGATTACGATGAGAGAGGTCGGGTGCGGCTCGGGTGCGAATACCGGGACTGGCTTGAAACGAATGATAACTGGCTGGGAGATCGAGCGACACTTGATTGCAATGGAGAGGTTGTGCGGATTCTGTTTCCGCCGGCCGGCACGGTGGTTTACCTGGATCCGGATCTGCCAGAGTCGGGGCGACGGCTGCGGTTGGATGCTGTTGGGCCGGGCGCCCGGATCGATTGGAGAAGCGACACGCTCGAGATTATTCGCGAGGGGCCGCGGTTTATTGCGCTGCTGTCACCGGGCAAACACCGCCTGGCGGTGAGGGATAGCGTGACGGGACAGGAGGCCCAAACGTGGGTTGAAGTGCGCAAGCGATGAGCGCCGGCTACCGGTGATTACAAAGGCCGGGCGCGGCTGGCGCCGGTTTTGAACAACAGCAGATGGCGGTCTGGATCAGGCTGTAGCCGGGGCCGGGCTGCCGAGGCCGGGCAGCTTGGGCGGAACCGGTTTGGCCGGATTTTCAGGCAGGGGTGTTCCTGCGGGCGCGCCGTGCGGCGGCTCGACTTTTGGCATTTCCGTGCGCGGAGTGAACTTGCCTGTGCGGACGATTTCCTCGACCTGCTGGCCATCGAGGGTCTCGTAATCGAGCAGAGCCTGCGCGATCATCTCGAGCTTGTCGCGGTGGGTCGTGATGATGTCCTTTGAAACCTTGTAGGCCTCATCAATGATCCTTTTGACCTCCTGGTCAATTTCCTGGGCCGTAAACTCGCTATAGACCTTTGTCCGGGCCATTTCGCGTCCGAGGAAGACGAACTCGCCGTCGTCGCCGTATTGGACCATGCCCAGGCGATCGCTCATGCCCCATTGCATGACCATGGCGCGGGCCATGACTGTGGCTTGCTGGATGTCGCCGGCTGCGCCGCTGGCCACGTCTCCGGAAACCACTTCCTCGGCGATACGCCCGGCCATCATGACGGCGATCATATCGAGCATTTCCTTGCGGCGGCGATTGAGGATGTCCGTTTTAGGAAGGGACATGGTGGAACCGAGAGATTGGCCGCGGGGGATGATGGTGACCTTGTGGAGCGGGTGGGTGTGCTGGAGCATCACGTTAACCAGCGCGTGTCCGGCCTCGTGCCATGCGGTGAACTTCTTGTCCTCGGCGGTCATGGCGAGGCTGCGGCGCTCGCGGCCCCAGCGGACCTTGTCGCGGGCCTCTTCGAGCTCATCCATATCCACCGCTTTTTTGTTTCTGCTGGCTGCGAGCAGGGCGGCCTCGTTGAGCAGGTTGGCGAGCTCGGCGCCGGAATAACCGGGGGTGCCGCGGGCGATGACGGAAAGGTCCACATGCGGCGAGAGCTTCACGTTCTTGGCATGCACCTTGAGGATGGCCTCGCGTCCGCGCACGTCGGGGAGGTTGACTGTGAGCTGGCGGTCGAATCGTCCGGGGCGCAGCAGCGCGGGGTCGAGCACGTCGGGCCTATTCGTGGCCGCGATAATGATGATGCCTTCCTGGGTGTCAAAGCCGTCCATTTCGACGAGGAGCGCATTGAGCGTTTGCTCGCGTTCGTCGTTTCCGCCGCCGAGGCCGTGCCCGCGGCTGCGGCCCACGGCATCTATTTCATCAATAAAAATCAGGCAGGGCGTATTTTTGCGGGCCTGCTCGAACATATCGCGAACGCGGCTTGCGCCGACGCCGACGAACATCTCGACGAAATCCGATCCGCTGATACTGAAGAAAGCGGCATCGGCCTCGCCGGCGATGGCTTTGGCCAGGAGCGTTTTGCCTGTTCCCGGAGGTCCAACCATGAGGATGCCTTTGGGAATGCGGCCGCCGAGTCTTTGAAACTTCTTGGGATCCTTGAGGAACTCGACCAACTCGGTCACTTCATCGATTGCCTCGTCAATGCCTGCGACATCCTTGAACGTGGTTTTATTGCGCTCCTTTGCCAGCAGGCGGGCTTTGCTCTTGCCGAAGCTTAGAGCTCCTTTTCCGGCCATTTTGATTTGGCGGATAAAAAAGAACCAGATGAGCGCCGCGATCAGGATGATGGGGAGGATGCTGTAAGCCAGGCTCCAGAGCATTGTATTGGCTTCGCGCATCTCGAATTCTTGGCGCAGGGTCAGTTTGTCCTCGAGTTGCTCGGTCATGGGGATCTTGGTCGAGAAGACCACAATCTTGTCCTGCCCGTTTTCCTTGATCCGCTTGCCTTCGACATCGGTTTTGAAGTATTTGCCGCTGATCTCGGTCAGGGCGATGCTTTGGGGGCTGAAGTTGACCACAGCCGAATGAATCTGGTTGGACTCGACCAACTGCATGAACTGGTACGGCTTGAGGATCTCGCCCTGGGTCTCCATGCGATCACGGAAGAGCATGAGCAGGATGATCCCACCAAAAACCGCAATCCAGACGATCCAGGTCCGCGGTGGGACCTTGAACTCGCCTTTTCTGGAATTCTTCTCGTCCTCGTTTAATCTATTGTCGTCGCCCATTTAAGTCGTTGCAGGCCAAACGTAGCATTAGATATACCCGTTCGCAACAACGGGCTTCTCCCGTTGCCATGACCATTTCAAACGGCGCCGGGTGGTTTTTAAGAGCTTGTGCCGCTCGGACATCCGCAGTTTTTCCACCCAGAAAACCCGGCCGGTTTCATCCTCGGCGACCAGGAGCGAGGATCGCAAGTCCCTTGGTATTCCGGCATTTGTGAAGAGATCCTGGAGTTTTACCGGCGCCGGCATGCCGATGGGCTGGAAGCGATCGCCCGGGAGCCAATGGCGCAGCCGAATGCAGCGTCCAACCGCGTCCGCGTCGAAGTATTCCACACACGGTTTTCGGTTTGGCAGGCCCCTCCTGGCGCAACGTTTCCACAGAACCCTGACCCCGTCGTATTCCAGGGCGCCGTTGTTTGGCGCCAGATCAACCGTCAGCGGAGCCGGTGTGCCTCCGGATTTTGGGACAAAGCGAAGGTTTCCTGCGGTGGTGCGGAGCAAGTGGGCCTTTGCCCGGCCGGGAATGGAGATGGGCGTATCGGGCTGAAGTCGAAGCTTTTCGATCAATGCGAAATCCGGGTTGAGACCGATGTGGGCGAGTTGCTGTCGGAGGCAGCGCCGCTGCACGGCCGGGTGTAGCTTGTGGAAACCGGGCTTGCGCTTTTCCAGCCAAAGCAGCGCTGCGGCTTCGACGAAATCCCCCTCGACTGCCGCAATGTCCATCACGCGTGCCACGGTGTCGTCCAGGCCGGGTTGGTAAGTGCGCAGGAGCGGCAGGAGTTCAAGGCGAATGCGGTTTCGCAGATATTCCGGGGACTGGTTTGACTTGTCTTCGCGGTGTTTGATGCCTTGAGTGCGGGCATAATCGCGGAGGCTGGCGCGATTCAAGCACAGAAGCGGACGGACAATTTGGATGGATGGATCGGCGGGAGAGGGACTCGAACGGCGCATGCCTGCGATGCCATCGGCTCCTGCGCCGCGCAGCAGCCGAATGAAGAACAACTCGACCTGGTCATCCGCGTGGTGCGCGGTGGCGATGAATTTTGCCCCGTGTTTGTGCGCGGCGGAGGCGAGGAACCTGTGGCGCAGCCTGCGAGCCGCCATCTCGATGGAGATGCCCCGGCGTTTTGCGTCGGTTCGAACCCCGCCCCTGGCCACGCACACCGGCAGCCCCACTCCGGACGCTGCCTCCCGGACGAATCGTTCGTCGGCGTCGCTGCTGCGCCCGCGCAGTTGGTGGTTGTAGTGCGCAACGACGAGCTTCCAATCGTAAACCAGTGCAAGCCGCTGAAGCACATCGAGCAGGACCATCGAGTCCAATCCGCCCGAGACGGCGACGATGATCCGCTGACCGGCGGGGACGAGCGGCACACGGCTCATTGCCCTCCGGACAGCGCCGAATGCGGACGCCTGTTCTTCAGGCATCCTGCGCGGCGCTTTTTTTCCGGAGTTCATTGACAGTTTTTGGAACGAGAAGCGGGGATTGCGAGCTCCCGGGCTGTTGCAACGGCTTAATGGTCGTCGCCCGGAGGGAAAGTCCGGTTGATGGGGAATGGAGGCAGATTTTTCACCACCCGACGGGGGGCGCCTTTTGGCGGGCAGATGACCATGGCAACCCCGCCTTTTGTCCGCATCCAGACCGTCTCGAAATCGTCCTGCAGCCATTGGCACAGGTAGCCTTCGCCGCTTTTGCCGAGGGCGGAGTCTGTAACGACCACGCGGCCATCATCGGTGACTCCGCAGAGCACGACGATGTGATTGCCCATCGAGGCGTATGGGGGCGCCTTGGCGGCGCCCTCTTTGAGGCGCATGGAGCAGAGGATCATTTTGTTTTCGGCCAGTGTGCGCTTCACGGATGGCCAGTCGCGAAATCGTTCGATATAGCCGTCAAAGCCGAACTCGCGCGCGGCGGCAATGACCCGGGGCCACAAGCCGGGGTAGTTGTATTCGGGATCGTGGGTGTGGCGAACGATATCCTCGAGCGGGACGGATTTGCCGTAGTATTCCATTGCGGAAGCCAGTGCGGCGGACTGGCAGCGATCCCTCAAGCGTTCTCCGGCGGAGTTCATTTGCCGGCGCAGCGGGACATCCAGAACGCGCCCGGGGGTTGATTTTGTGTTGCTGGCGGTTTCAACGGCGGCGGGAGCCTTTGTGCTGGCAACGACGGTGATGGATGGCGGGCGGCGGAGGCGTCCGGCGGAGATCACCTTGAATTGGAATGCGGACGCGTTGGTTGTCAGCTTGAGCCAATCCATGTCGATGACGCCGCGATCGAAGGCGGGCAACGGGCGGTTGGTGACGCCATCGGTCACGGATCCCCAGAAGCCTGCGTAGAGCCACTCGGACTCGTCCTGCGGACCGAACACGGCTTTCAAGTAAAGGCGGAAGGAATCGCCGGGTTTTGCCGGATGCCACGAATAAATGAGCTCGTCGTAAGCGAACCGGGTTTTGATCGTTGGCGAGGTCCACTGGCCGGGGGCTGTTTTTGCGAAGTGGCGGGACTCGATGCGATGCCGCCAATCGGCTGCCCGGGCCGGTTCGCACAGCGAGAGGAGAATTGCAGCCGCGGCGCAGCAGAGCCGGATGGTTGTGAGCGTTTTCGTGCCTGGACGCAGGATAATCGATGCCGAGTTCACGGCGCTGAGATTACACGAGCGGCAACGAAATGCCAGAAGGTTACGGCTCGTCAGTGGCGAGCCGGAAGAATCTGTGGGGACCGGGCATGTCGTTTGTTATCGAGACGAACGAGGAGCTGGCGGTGACATTTGTGAGCAGTTGCCAGGACGAGTCTGTGAGGCTGTCCTTGAACTGAACAGAGTAAGTTCTGCCGGGGAGCGCTTGCCATGAGAAGATCAACCGGTCCGGCGAGGCTGTGTTTGCGATCAACTGCGGCGGGGCGAGGATGCTGACGGTGAACGTTTGCGCGCTGGTTAGTTGAGGCGAGCCGTCATCGGACACGCGGAGCTGAATGGAGTTGGTTGTGTCAGCCTGCTGAGGGGTGGTGGGCCAGGAAAACAGGCCTGTGTTGGGATTCACCTGCGCCTGCGCGGGCGCGGCCTCCAGGCTGAAAGTGAGCGCGTTGGCGGGCAGGTCGGGGTCCGAGGCGGCGCCTGTGAACGAGACAGTGGCGCCGGCGTAAACGATGCGGTCCTGCACCGGGTCGAGCATCGGCGGGCGGTTGACTTCATCAACCGTAACCGTGAAGGCATTTGTCGCATGCAACGTCATTGGCAGGATCGTCGTCGCGACCAACTGCACGGGGAACGAACCGGGGCCTTGCGCTTCGGAGGGCACCCACGCGATCATCCCGGAGTCGGGATCGATGCTCATGCCCACGGGACTCGCGTCGAGGCTCCAGGTTATATCCCTTGGCTGCTCGACCTGGAAATCGCTCATGTAAACATTGTATTCGCCGGCGCCTGCCCGGGGGACGATGGCCACGTGCTCGAGAGTGCCGAGTCCGGAAGCGGTGAAGAGCACGCCGTTGCCGCTTGCATAATTGAGGATTGGGTCGGTGGCGAGATCGAACGAGAGGGTGGTCCACACGCCGGCCGGAATGATGCGCGTGGGCACCGGCGCGTTGCCGCTCTTGTTGGTGACGCCCACCCACTCGATGCCGCCGGTTGAGCCGCCGTTTGCGCCGATGGGCGTGCCGAACGCAACCGTTGTCTCACGGCAACCGATCGCAACGCCGATGGACTTGTCACTGTAGATCTTGAATCGGACGATGTTCGTAAGGGGGATGACAGGATTAGGATAGTTGGCCGTGCCGGAGGTGGTCAGGCGCAACCAGGGGTCGGCCGCTGCGGAGGCGAAAGAGAACCGCGCCCGCAGCACCTTTCCGGGTCCGTGTCCGGCCGTCGGAAAGCTGTCCGTCACTGCCAGGATATCGGGCGTGGCATCGAGCAGCGGTTGAGTGCTTCCCGAATAACCTGGGGTTCGGAACAACACCACCCCGTTCGCGGTCTCGCTTGGGAAAGGTCCGGGGTCGGCGAAGCCGGCAATAAAATCCGTAACCGTGCCGATCACCCTCCTTGTGAAGAGCGTTTCCTCCGGCGTCGAAACCGGGTTCAACGTTCCAATCACAGGCCCTGGTAGAAGCGTCTGTGCCGAGGCGATGGGGCTGTAAGCGGATGCTCCCCCGGCGTTGAAGGCCTTAACCCGGTAATGAGCGATGTTGCCGGGCAGAAGTGTTGCATCCGTAAAGATGGAAGTGTCCGCCGGCAGATTTGTAAAGGTCACCCATGGGCCGGACGAGGCAGGCGCCCGTTCGATGATAAAACCCGCCTCGACATCCGTGGGGGCGGTCCAGGCCAGGCGGATCTGGGTTCCGGAAAGGGCGGTGGCAGTCAGGCTGGTCGGCGCCGATGGCAGCGGAAACACGCGTTCGAGCCGGTTCTCGATGGACCATCCCACAACCTCACCCCAATCAACCTGGTACCAGGTGAAACCCCGCCCGTCGGTGGTGACAGTCTGCGGTCCGCCGATGATGACCCCTTGTGCGCCTGTGCTTTTCGTCAGCAACAACGGGCAAGTGGTGCCGTTGGTGATCTGGCCGCCCGGGCACGAGCGGACGTCCAGCGTTTGCAGCGCCCTGACGTCGTCGCCGAGCACCAGTGACGTGCCTTTGATCAGGGTAAGGCTCGGGTAGTAGTGTTGAACGATCCACTTCCAATCGCGCAAGGGGAAGCCGGACGGGGTGGTGTCGCCGGAGACGCGATTATTCATTTTTCTGCCGGTTGCCCAGCGTGCCGTGCCCCATTGGCACATGCCGCGTCCGTGCCCGTAGCGGGTCTGGCCCGCGCAGATGGGGTCATAGAGGCACGAACCGGTGGGGGCTGTGAACCCGTCCGCGCAAGGGTAGGAGTCCGGACCCAGAGAGTTGTTTTCCGCCGAGTATTCCGTTCGGGCGATGGACAAGCCGTTCAGGAGCACCCAATCCAGGGTGTAATACACCGCGGCATCCGTGAGAGAATGGATTTTGTAAGGATTATAGACCTGGCAGGCCGAGGTGCCGCAGATGTCATAGGCGCTGGTTGTTGTTGCGCTGTTGATGGCGGCGATGGCGTAACATCGAATCGCCACGGCTCCCGCGTTCAGGGAATTCGTTCCCCCGGGAATGTTGCCCCAGGAGGGGATCCACTCCGAGGCCAGGACGGCGCGGGTGTAGTAGGTGAGGGAGACATAATCAATCGTCACATTATTCGTTTGGAGCACCCGGATGTTTCGCGGGACGCGGACCGTGGCATTCTGGGGCAAGGTGGCTGGTTCCGGCGGTTCCAGAAATTCCAGACGCGGCGTTTCGGCAAGCGCGGGTGATTCCTGCGCAGCGGTTGGAAGCAGCGCGGCGTCCGGTTGGGCCGGGAGTGATGACTCGCTCCTTCGTTGACCGCCTTTTTCCCGCTGGAGGCGCAGTTGAAAGGTGCAATCACCCTGGGACCAAAGCTCAATACCTTGAAGGATCCGGGCCTGGTAATCGGGCATTTCGATGCGCAGGGCGCCGACGGGTTTATCCGCCGGGGGCACGTGCAGATGCAGGCGGAAGAAACCATTGACGTCCGTGGAAACGACTTGTCCTGAAGCCGGGTCGGTGACGGCCACCCCTTGCAGCAGTTCTCCGGAAGCATCGTCCACGACGAATCCCTGCAGGAGCATGAACCCTTCGCGCCGCAGGGTATTGATGGTTTCGATGCGTGTCTGTTCCGGTTCGGTCAAGGGATCGAGCAGAAAACGGATTTCGTAGGGATTATCCGGCTGCATCTCGAAGTTGCCGCTTAAGGGGGCATAACCGGGAGCGCGGGCGCTGATCGAGTGATTGCCCGGCGCCACGGGCACGCCGTCCTCCCGGGCCCGGGAGGCAGGAGCCTCGACGGATTGGGCGGCAGCCGGATCTTGCGCGCGCACGCGGACAGTCCCCTGATGGATTGATGCTCCTGTGGCGCTGTCAACCAGTCGCACTTTCATTCCTGCGCCCCCGGTCTGATCTGCGCGAGCGGCGAGACTGTTGAAGGGGGACAAGAGCGCGCCCGAAAAGAGCAGGCACAGAAGAGACTGAGATGTCCTTGAGGGTATGCGGCAGAAAAACATCAATAATAGATTACACCGGTTCAGCCGCCGGGACAAATCCTGAATGGGTCACGCAGGTCAGAGCTTTTTTGCCACCCGGCGGAAATGGTAACCCATGATGGCCAGTTCCATGGCCTTGGGGAACTGGCGCGGGCGCACCAGGAGCGAGCCGATGCACAAGCGCCAGTAGCCGATTCTGCCCCGGTGCCAGACGCCCAGGAGCCACAGCGATTTGACGAACGCGACCATGTCGGATCGCGAAACCCGGAGCCTCGGGCCGGCGGGATTCTGCCGCTTCAGGAAGGTGCGAATCCGGCGATAATAATTGCGCGGTTCGTAAAGCCGCTTCATCAGGTCGCGGTAACCATCAATGAGGAACTCGCGGTTGAGTCTTGGCTTGAAATTCAACCGCGCTTCCGTGTTGTTGCCGGTGGTGTCGCCTTCCAGGCGTCCTTCGTTCATGAGCCGGCGATAGAGCCGCGTTTCGGGCAATGCGTTCAGCAGGCCCACCATTGCGGTTACCACGCCGGAGCGTTGGATGAACTCGAACTGCCTCTTGAAAATGTCCGGCCCGTCGCTGTCGAAGCCCACGATGAAACCGCCCATGACTTCGAGGCCGGCCTTTTGAAGCGTCTGGACTGCCGCGACGAGGTCTCGTCCGCAATTCTGGAGTTTGCGGCATTCCTCGAGGCTTTGGGCGGAGGGCGTCTCGATGCCCACAAACACCTTTTTGAATCCCGCCTGGACCATCAGGCTGCACAATTCGGGATCGTCAGCCAGGTTGGCCGAGGCCTCCGTGAGGAAGCCCATGGGCGCGCGCGTGCGCTTCCTCCAGGCGATCATTTCCCGCAGCAACTCCTTTGTGACCCGCTTGTTGCCGATGAAGTTGTCGTCCACCACGAAGACCATGTCTTTCCAGCCGCGACGGCGCAGGTCATCGAGCTCAGCGATTAACTGCGCCGGTTTTTTGGCGCGCGGAACGTGTCCGCTCATGTGCGGGATATCGCAGAACTCGCAGTCGAAAGGGCATCCCCGGGAGAATTGGACCGCCATGGTCACGTAATGCTCGAGGTTGAGCAGATCCCAGCGGGGCGTGGGCGAGGCGCTCACGTCCGGGCGGTCGGTGGCTGCATAGGCGCGCTCCAGGGCGCCTTTGCGAATATCCGAAATCAGTTGAGGCATGACCGGCTCGGCCTCCCCGAGCACCAGGTGGTCCACTCCGGGAAAGGCATCGGGTCTTGTGGAAAACAGAGGGCCGCCGGCGATGATGGGTTTTCCCAGGTTATGGCAGCGTTCCGTCAGATGCGCCACTGCTTCTTTGTGAACGACCATGGCGCTGACCATGACGTAATCCGCCCAGAGCAGATCCTCGTCTTTGAGCGGGCGGATATTCATATCCACCAGCCGGGTTTGCCAATCCGGCGGCAGCATGGCCGCGATGGTCAGCAGGCCGAGCGGAGGGAAAGTGGACCGTTTTGAGACGAACGGAAGCACGTGTTTAAAGCTCCAAAACGTGTCCGGTGTTGGTGGATAGACAAGGAGGATATTCATGGCGGGAGCCGCTCCGCTTTGATGGTGTCAGGGTGCCTCATTTCCATACTATCCACCTTTCCCGGAAACCTGCCATCAGGAAGTTTGATTGCCGGCGGTTTGCCGGTCCGGGGCCGGGCCGGAATCCGGGTTCTGCGAACGCGAGCGGGCGGGGGAGGCGCCCGCTATTTGGGCCGCAGGGAAACGATGGTTGCCCCCCAGCCGCCGTATTGCGGGTGGTCGAGCGTGAAGGAGGCCACGTGCGGGTTTTTTTGAAGCAGCGAGTGAACCGTCCGGCGCAAATTGCCGATGCCCTTTCCGTGAATGATGCGCAACTGGTAGATTCCCTTTTCCATGCAGGCGTCAATGTAGTCCGGCACAAGAGTCTTGATCTCCTTCGGGCTGAAGGTGTGCAGGTCCAGCACGCCATTGATGGGCAGTTCCACCGGCTCGTTCTCGGGGTGGTCGGTCACAGGCGAACGTTTTATTGGATGAAACCTTTGCGCTTCAGGAGGTAATCCACCTTTGGCGGGCGGCCGCGAAAACGCTCATAGAGTGTCATGGGTTTCTCGTTGCAGCCTTGCTCGAGGATGTTTTTCCGGAATGAGGCGGCGGTCTTCGGGTCGAACAGCCCGTTCTCCTCGAACGCGCCGAACGCGTCGGCGTCCAGCACCTCGGCCCAGACGTAGCTGTAATAACCGGCGGAATAGCCGCCCGAGAAGATGTGCTGGAAGTAAGTGGAACGGTACCTGGGAACGATGGTTTGGGGCATGCTCATGCGCGCCAGCGCGATTTGCTCCAGGGTCGCGGTGTCTGGCGCAGCAACAGCGGGCAGCGTGTGCCATTCCATATCCAGGAAGGATGCCGCGAGGTATTCCACCGTCCGAAAGCCCTGGTTGAAGAGCTCGGATTTTTTGAGCTTCCTGAGCAGCGTTGAAGGGAGGGGCTTGCCGGTTTTGTAATGGCGTGCGTAGAGCTTGAGCACCTCCGGATGCGTGGCCCAGTTTTCCATGATCTGCGAAGGCATCTCGACGAAGTCCGCCGGGGTGCTTCCGAGAGCGCGATACCGGACCTGCGACAGCAACGCATGCAGCGCGTGGCCAAATTCGTGGAAGAGAGTTTCGACTTCCTCGATCGTGAGCAACGCGGGCTGGTTGCCCGCGGGGCGGGAAAAGTTGCACACGTTGACGATGATCGGGCGAATGCGCCGGCCATTTTCCTGGCATGAGTAGCGGAATCCGCTGCACCAGGCGCCCGGGCGTTTGCCGGGGCGCGGATGCCAGTCCGTGTAGAACACGCCCAGGTGCGAGCCGTCGGCTTCCCTGACCTCGAAGGCCTGGGCTTCCCGGTGGTAGGTGGGAACGTTGTCGAGCCGGGTGAACGTGATGCCGTAAAGCCGTCGCGCGACCTCGAAGGCGCCATCGCGCACAGCCTCCAGCTTGAAGTAGGGCCGGAGCTTTGAATCGTCGAAATTGTAGCGTGCGCGGCGGACCTTCTCGGCGTAGTAGAACCAGTCCCAGGGCTGGATGTCGTCCGGTTGGCTGTTCCTGCGGGCTTCGATCTGCATGGCCTGCAACTCCCGGTCAGCCATTGCTTTGGCCGGGTCCCAGAGGCGGTTCAGGAGCCCGAAGACCGCCGGCGGGTTGCCGGCCATTTCCTCTTCCAGCACGAAGTCGGCCCATGTTCTGTATCCGAGCATGCGGGCTTTTTCGGCCCTGAGCAGGGCCATTCGGGAGGCGACCGCCTTGTTGTCCGTGGCGTTATTGTGGTCACACCGGGAGATGTAGGCGGTGAAGAGCTGGCGGCGCAGGTCGCGATTTTCGGAGTAGGTGAGGAACGGCCAGATGCTTGGGAAATGCAGGGTGAAGACCCATTTGCCGCGCAGGCCGGCCTCGGCGGCGGTTGCGGCGGCGCAGGCGACAAGATCCTCCGGGAGGCCCGCGAGATCCTCGCGTTTCTCGATCACCAGTTTGAACTGGTTCATTTCCTTGAGCACGTTGTCGCCATAAACGACGCTCAACGTGGCAAGCTCGGAATTGACGGCGCGGAGCCGCTCCTTTTGAGAGTCATCGAGCAGGGCGCCGCCGCGAACGAAATCCTTGTAGAGACGATCGAGCAATGTTGCCTGGTCGGGCGCGAGCGCGAGGCTGGAGCGGGAGTTCCACAACGCCTGTATGCGGGCGAACAGTTTGTCGTTGAGGAGAATGGCGTCCCGGTGGGCGGCCTGGAGCGGCGCCACGCGTTTGGCCATTTCCTGGAGTTCGTCGGAGGTCTCGGCTTCGGTAAGATTTTCAAAAACGGCCTGGCAGCGCTCGAGGAGCGATCCGGAACCGTCGAGCGCCTCAATGGTGTTCGGGAAATCCGGACGGTCCGGGGAGGCGGTGATTTCCTCGATGCGCACCCGTTGAAGGCGCATGGCTTCCTTGAGGGCGGGCTCGAAATGTTCGTTTTTGATCTGCGCGAAGGGAGGGATTTCGAAGGGCGTCGTCCACGGCTGCAACAAAGGATTGTTGAGGGCGGGGGCGGTATTTGTTTGTGCGGCCATAGGCGTTTGAAAACAACAGGATAAAGCGAGGCCGCAAAGCAGCCCCGCAGAACGTAAACTTCGAGTCATTGGCAAAAACTATTATAGCACCGGCTATAGCGGCTTGCCCTGGTATTCGCCGGTGAGCGTTTGTAGAAACGCGGCGACAGCGGAGATTTGCGCGTCCGACAGGTTTTTGTCGGACTGGTATTTGGCCATCACGCGCACCGCCTCCTTGAGGTCGGATGTCGAGCCGTCGTGGAAGTACGGGGGTGTTTTTGCGATATTCCGCAACGTGGGCACCTTGAATTTGTGCAAATCCTTTTCGTTTTTGGAGGCGCTGATGCGGCCCTTGTCCGCGTCTGTGACGTCGCCGCCGCGATCTTTGAAGTAATCGGCGTGTCTGCCCATGAGCTCGTAGGAAGCGCCTCCCAGCAGCACTCCGGAATGGCAGGTGGCGCACCCGGTGTCCATGAAGATGCGGTGGCCGCGCGTTTCCTCTTCAGAAAGAGCGGTGGTTTCTCCGGCGAGGTACTTGTCGAAGCGCGAGTCGGGGGTCAGCAGGGTTCGCTCGAAGGAGGCGATGGCATCGCAGATGTTCGCGTCGGTGAAGCCTTCCGGATAACTGGCTTTGAACTCCTTCGAGAATTCGGCGTCCGCATTGAGCTTGGCAATGATTTGGGGCCAGTTTGAGTCCATCTCGATGGGGTTGTTGGGCGGGCCCGCAGCCTGATCCTCGAGATTTTTGGCCCGGCCGTCCCAGAACTGGGCGAACTGGAAGGCGGCGTTGAAAACCGTGGGCGCGTTGATGCCGCCTTTTTGTCCGCGGACGCCCGTCGAGACTTTTTCGAGGTCGGTGCCGCCCTTTGCGAGGTCGTGGCATGTGGCGCACGAGACGGTGTTGTCGCCGGAAAGGCGGTTGTCATGATAAAGCTTGCGTCCGAGCTCGACTTTTTTTGCGTCCACCGGCAGAGATGCGGGGATGGGCGGGATCAGGGCTTTCCGGAGGTTTTCGGGGATGCCGGCCCATGGATGGTGTTCCACCCGGCTCTGGTCCACCCATTCCTGGACGGCGGCTTTCTCTTCGCGGCTCAAGACACTGTTCCAGTGGGCCACGACGTATGCAACCGGCGGCATATCGCCCTTGACGATTTCGCTCTCGATTTTTGCCAGTGCCGGCTCGGAAATTCCGGCGCCTTCGGCGGGAAACAATTCCGCCACCAGGTCAATCATGCGCAGGCCGTTGGCGACGTCCCGAGCGATGACGGTGGATGCCACGGGCAGTTTCGCGTAAAACGGGGCATCGGTGCCCGGCACGTGGCAATGGGCGCATTTTTCCTCGAAAATCGCGGTTACCCTGGCCAGGTGCGGATCTGCGGGCTTAGTGGCGCTTAAGGGCGTGCCCTTGGGTTTTCCAATAAAGAGATTCAAGAGAGGCACTGCGAGAAGCGCAGCGAGGACGATGCAAGCGATGATGATCGTTTTCTTTTTCATATGTTCTCCTAAGCAGCCCGGTAAGGCGGAGGGAATGCTGTCAAATCGCCGCGGCATCGGCAACGCATTTTCGGACGCAACCCTCGTCGAAAACGACGGTGTACCGGGCATTCGATTTCCCGAATTTGAAGACGCAGGTGCGTTGGGAGACGGGGTTTCGCATGAGCCGGGACAACCTGGCCGCACTTTTGTATTCGGAGCGCAATGGCCTCCCGTGGTCATCGCCGCGGTGATTCTATATCCCGCGTGTTCCACCAAAAACGGCCCGCTACTCCGGGCCTTCATGGCGCTGCTGGCCGGCGCCGGGCTACTCGTGTGCACTTTCATCTTGTGGATCGTCATACTCCGGCCATCATTGGGGGTCGGCCCGTAAATGCTTGCGAGATTGATCCGCGGCGACGTTGCCGCCAACAAAGGCAGTCTCCTCTGCACAGGCACAGCTCCTTCAGCTTCCTCCCCTTCTTTGTTGAGCGTTCGCTGTTCGACGCTGAAAGTTGCGGTCTCGGCCTCTGGTGTCCGTGGCGCTTGCCCGCCAACGGCAATTTCGCAACGACCGATGTATTCGACCCCGCTTACGGCACCTGGGCTTCTGCCGGCTCCATGAATGTTGGCCGATACGGCCACTCGGTCACGTTGTTGCCCAATGGCAAGCTTCTGGCCGCGGGCGGCTCAGCCAGCGGTAGCGAGGCCACCAACAGTTGTGAACTGTTCGACCCGGATGCCGGTCAATGGTCCCTGACAGGCAGCCTGCTCACCAATCGGCAGTATCACGCGGCGGCGTTGCTGCCCAGCGGGAAGCTGCTCGTGTGCGGCGGCCATAATTACATCGGCGGCTACCATCCCCTCGCCACCGCGTAGATCTACGACCCAGGCAATGCCAGATGGTCCTCGACTGCCAGCATGGCAACTCCCATCCTCCTGGCGGATCGCCGCTGCCGGATAAGTTTGCAGGGCAGGGTAATCGAAGCCGTCAGAATACAGGCATCCACTAACCTCAGAGACTGGACCACGCTGACGACGCTGCCCAATTTGCAGGGCACCTTCGACTACGTTGACTCTGAGGCGGCGAGCTACCCCCGCCGGTTCTACCGCGCCGTCTCGCCGTAACGAAGGCACTGCTCCCGAGGCGCACGGTTAGCGAAAGCCCAACCGTGCGTTCACCCGCGCAGCGCTCAGCAGTACTCGGGCGCACGAAAAGTAAATCTATCAGTTTTTTGCTGCCACGGCCTACGCCGGCTGGGGCCTGGAATCGGACTTCAGCCCGGAATGCATTTGGAAGATTGATGCGGCATACTGGTCAAACTGGTTCAATCGTTACCCGGTCGTTCCGACAATCTCCAGTGATGGGCGAGGACCTCCCACCACGGCTACAAACGTTCTTGGGCCCTGGTCGCCGGCAGCCCCGGTATCCCTCACAAACACCTGGCGGCTTCCGGAGGTTATGCGGTTTTGGCGGAATGCGACCAGCCACACAACACGGTATTGACCCATAGCCTGTGCCCCGCTCGATGCCTAACCCCGCCCCCGGTTTTTGAGCCAAATCCTTATCTGGTTGTGATTCATGATGTCATAGGCAATCAGGCGATCGCCATCCAGGATGAACACAATCCGCCAATCCAGCCAAATACGGGCCTCGTAGGATACCCGGCCAAGCTTGCGTAGTCCAAGCCCGCTGTGCAAATGGGGGTCTCCGAAGTGTTCGGCCACCTGGCATAAGCGAGTCTCGGCCTCGGCCGTGACCCGTGGACCAAGCTTCCGGGCTGTTCGCACCAGGCGCGGGCCAATATCAACCCGGATCATCCTATCTTGCCGGTAAACGGCTTGAGCTTTCCTGCTTTGCGTTGTGCCCGGATCTCCTTGAGTGCCCGCGCTTCGGCGGCTTCGGCCTCCTCCAGAGTGGCGCCGTATTCAGCCAGGGCGGGAAACCCGGACGGCTGGAAAGGCAACGCTCGCAGTTTCACAAACTGCGAAAAGAACATCCGCACCGCGTCACCAGGCGTAGTGCCCAGGTCCTCGGCCACCTGTTTGGCTTCCTTGACCAACTGGCGGTCAACTCTCACGCGGAATTCTTCTGTCTTCGCAGCCATGTATCAAGAATGCCACAGCGGCAGGCCTGCCGCAAGATTCCCCTTGAATATCCCCCGGCCTGTGCGTCTGTTCTGATGTTCGCACGTGAAGGCGGACCGCCGTTCTGTAAGCCGGAGTTAATCACCGGCGGCGTTCCCAGACAGAACCCAGAAGGCGATGCAGACAGGGCACGGCTGATTACCGCGTCCGACAAAGTTCACCCTTTATGCATCCAGGTTCATCCAGAGTTCACAAACGGCCACGGGGTATTATCTGCTGCGTGAGCCTGATGCCCCAAACCTGTCCAACAAAACTCGACAAGGAACCGGGATTCCTTGAACACTGTGTCAACAATGCCCGGCGACCTGGACTTATGAGAATCATTGAACTCCTGCTTGTTCTTTGCACAACATTGTCTCTGGCACTTCGAATGAACGCTGAGCCGTCCAATTCGGTTTCAACCGCACAGATCCTTCAGGAGGCCAAGGCTAAGCACAAAGTTCCCGGAATGGCTGTCGTGGTAATGAAGGATGGAGTCGTCTGTGACCGCGCGGTCGCCGGTGTTCGAAAGAACGGTGCTCCGGACGTGATCACAACCAATGATCTCTTTCACATCGGCTCCTGCACCAAGTCCATGACAGCCACGCTCGTTGCCACCTATGTCGAGGAGGGAAGACTGAGCTGGGACACAACAATTGCGAGCGTTCTTCCCGAGCTTAAGGGCAAGATGAACGAGGCTTACGAAAAGGTGACGATCGAACAGTTGTTGACCCATCGGGGTGGCGTTCCCGGCAGTCCTCCAACGTTAGCCTGGATCCAGGCCTGGGGGAAAAAGGGCACACCGACTCAACAAAGGTACGAGTTTATCAAGGCCGTTCTGAGCAAGGCACCGGAGGCAAAACCCGGTGAAAAGTTCATATACTCAAACCAGGGTTACGCCATTGCGGGTGCGATGCTTGAAAAGATTACCGGGCAGGCGTGGGAAACGCTCATGACGAACAAAATCTTTAAGCCACTGTCCATGGACACTACAGGATTCGGTGTGCCTGGAACGGAAGGCAAAATCGACCAGCCATGGGGTCACGCGAAGCGTTTTGGGAAAATCCGTGCCCTGCAGGAGGATAATCCTCCCGCAATCGGCCCGGCTGGAACCGTTCATGGTTCACTCGACGATATTGCGAGATTCGCTTTGGCTCACATGAAGGGTGAGCGGGAGGGAGGCATCGTAAAACGGGAAACCTTTCGTAAACTCCACACCGCCCCGCAGGGCGGCGACTATGCATTTGGCTGGGGCTGCAGCAAGACTCCCCAAGCCGGCACGCTTCTGTCCCACGCCGGATCAAACACCATGTTCTATCTCCTGATGTGGGTTGCTCCAGAAAAGGATCTCTTGATAATCACAGCAGTGAACATGGGCGGCGACCCTGCCGAGCAAGCAACTCTTGATGTGACTCGCGCCCTCCGCGACAAATGGCTCACCGTAAAGGGGGCGGATCTCCACTGAGCCACACTTTGCGCCCTGCAGCTCCCGGATCATAGCAAGAATACCACGTCAAGGACGCCTATCATCGTGACAGTTCCTGGGTTCATGCTTTTTCCACCTTCGCCAAGGCCACGGCGGCCAAGTCGGCGGCACAGGCGAGGCCCTTGGGGAACTTGAGGGCCGATGGCCCGTAATGAGGCAATGCCCTCGGGGGACCTGAGGGCCGAAGGCCCGCAATGTGACAGCCCGGGCTGAAGGCCCGGGTATCCGGACGCCAACGCCCAGCGGCCTGTAGGGCCGCAATAACCCAGCTTCCAGTCGCCCCGTGATCGCTCACGGGGCGCGGATTGAAACCTTTTCTCCGTGCCTCCGTGTGAGTTGTCCCCCGTGAGCGGCCACGCGACGTGGATTGAGCAAGCCCGTCACTCCCAACCCTGCCGACTTTATTAATACAAACCCATTTTCACTAATAAGACTTTTCCCCGCACATAGGCCACACTCTCCACGTGATGAAT
>ERZ1645192.639-NODE-639-length-29256-cov-6.840177_pt1 | contig 29256 bp, 24 predicted proteins | sample MGYA00575354_ERZ1645192 | MGnify/ENA primary metagenome ERZ1645192 (study PRJEB40844, sample SAMN11349763) | freshwater sediment metagenome | isolation source: river sediment | host: Sediment | place: India: Faizupur Khadar , New Delhi | collected 2017-02-21 ... | reverse complement strand
GCGGTCGTTCGTCGTTGCGATGGCGATCTTCTTCGTGTTGTTCGGCATCGTCAACTCGGTGCTGACCGGCATCCCCATCGTCACCTACGACGACGCGGCGATCACCGGTCTGCGCATCGGCACCATCCCGATAGAGGACTTTGTCTACAACTTCATCATGCTCGCGGGGCACATCGCCGTCTACCGCACCATCCTCGACCGGGAGGGGACATGAAGCGTATCGCGGTCATCGGCGCCGGGTTCGGCGGGCTCGCGGCCTCTGCCATACTCGCCCATCGCGGCTATGCGATCGAGGTCTTCGAACAGCAGGCGGGGCCGGGCGGCAAGGCGGGAGACCTGCGCAGGGGCGGCTGGCGCTTCGACACGGGGCCGTCGCTCTTCACCATGCCGGCGGTCTTCGAGAAATGCTTCGCGCTGGCGGGGGGCGACCTGAACGCGGCGCTCCGCCACGAACCGATGGAACTCATCACCCGCTATTTCTGGGACGACGGCACGGTGCTCGACGCGTGGCAGGATCCCGACCGCTTCGCCGCCGAGGTCGAGGCGAAACTGGGCGACAGCGCCGCGTCGGTGAAGCGCTACCTCAAGCGGGCGAAAAAGATATACGACACCACCGCCGACATCTTTCTCTACGGGAACCCGTGGGACCCGCTGAATCTCTTCCGGCTGTCGGGCTGGCGGGCGCTTGCCGGGCTCCCCTTCATCGCCCCCTTCACGACGATGGACACCTTTCACCGCCGCTATTTCAAAGATGAACGGACCATACAGCTCTTCAACCGCTACGCCACCTACACCGGCTCCGACCCCTACCGCGCCCCGGCGACGCTCGCCATCATCTCCCATGTCGAATATGCCATCGGCGCCCGCAATCTGCGCGGCGGGGTAACGACGCTGGTGAGAGCCCTGCAGACGCTCGCCGAAAAGAACGGCGCGCAGTTCCATTTCAATACGCCGGTCGACCGCATCATGAAGAAGAACGACCGCGCCGTCGGCATCGTCACCGGCGATGAGGAACGGCTCTTCGACGCGGTGGTCTCCAACGCCGATGTCACCCACACCTACCTGTCGCTTCTCCAGAGCGAATCGGAGGCGGCCGACCGCTATCAGCGCCATGAGCCGTCGATATCGGGGGTCGTCTTTTACTGGGCGATGCGCGAGAAGTTCCCCGAACTCACCGTCAACAACATCTTCTTCTCCGGCGACTACCGGCGCGAATTCGAAGAGATATCGCAGAAACGCCGGTGCGGTTTCGACCCCACCGTCTATGTCAACATCACCTCGAAGTTCGACGCGGCCGACGCCCCGGCGGGCGGCGAGAACTGGTTCGTCCTCATCAACGCCCCCTACGACGACCAGCAAGATTGGGCGCTCGAAGTGACCCGCCTGCGCGACACCATCATCGATAAGGTTTCGCGCCGGATCGGCCGCAATATCGAACCGGCCATCGCCCATGAAGAGGTCCGCACCCCGAAGATACTGCGCGAACTGACCAATACCAACCACGGCTCCATCTACGGCATCTCCTCCAACGACCCGATGGCCGCCTTCCGCCGTCAGCCGGTGAAATGCAGCGACCACCCGGGGCTCTTCTTCTGCGGCGGTTCGGCCCACCCGGGCGGCGGAATGCCGCTGGCGACCCTGTCGGGGATGATGGCGGCCGACGCGGTGACCCGGAGGCTGAAATGAAAAAACATCTTCTCCTCATCGCTCTCACCATATTTTATCTTGTCGGCATCGCGGGACACCTGTGGGCTGAAACGCTCCCCTTCTTCCTGTCGATAACACCGCTGGTGCTCCTCGCCTTCACCCTCATCATGCTGGTCCCGTCGGTACGCGACGACAAAAAGATGCTCCTCTGGTTCCCCCTCACCTACGCCGCCACCTTCGCGCTGGAGGCGGCGGGGGTCGCGACGGGGCTCATCTTCGGTCCCTACCACTACGGCGCGACGCTCGGCCCCAAACTGCTCGCCGTGCCGCTCATCATCGGGGCGAACTGGGTGATCGTGGTGCTGGGAGCGCTCCGGCTATCGGAGCGGCTGACGGTGCGGCCGATCCTCTCGGCGCTCATCGTCGCGGCGCTGGCCACCGGGTTCGACTGGGTGATGGAGCCGGTGGCGATCCGGCTCGACTACTGGCAGTGGCACACGGCGGGGATACCGCTCCAGAATTACGCGGCGTGGTTCATCACCGCCGCCATCGCAGGCTATCTCTACCGTCTCTTCAAGATAAAGACGAAGACCATCCTTCCGGCGTGGTATTTCATCATTCAGGTGGTGTTCTTCGCGGTACTGCGCTGGGTGTGACCCGTTGTTCCGTATGTCTGAAAATTTCTCTTGACTTCTTTCATTGCGACCACTATTGTAGGTCATGTGAACTACTTTAGAGGTCATCAATGCTCGATCCTCTCTTCGGCAGTGTAACGGCGGAACGGGTGCTGTTGTACCTCTCCCGCTTCGATGAAGGCTACGCGCGGGGCATCGCCCAGCATTTCGGGACGGCGCTCGCCCCGGTGCAGAAACAGTTGGCGAAGTTCGAGGCGGCCGGGATACTGGTCAGCGCCGAAAAAGGGCGGACGCTCATGTATCTCTGGAACCCGCGCTATCCGTTCCTCGGCGAACTCAAGGCACTCCTCGCCAAGGCGTACGACTACTTAACGCCGGAGGAAAAGGAACGCTACACCGTCAGGACGCGGCCGCGCCGCAGAGGAAAACCGGCATGAAAAAAATAACGGCAAAGACGACCATCAAGGATCTGGCGCTCATCGTTTGCGGAGCGCTGAAAAAGAACGGGATCGACGCGGTGCTGACCGGCGGCGCGGTGGTGTCCATCTACACCGAGAACCGTTACCGCTCCAACGATCTCGATTTCATCTCGTCGGCATCGATGAATGATATCGAAACAGCGCTCGCCGCCATCGGTTTCGCAAAGAACAAAGGGCGCTATTTCACCCACCCCGACACCGAACTCTTCGTCGAGTTCCCCTCCCCGCCGCTCTCGGTGGGAGACAAACCGGTGCGGGAGTTCAACGAGATAACGACGCGGAGCGGCTATCTGAAACTGCTGACGCCGACCTACTGCGTGATGGACCGGCTGGCGGCATTCTATTTCTGGAACGACCGGCAATCGCTGGAACAGGCGCTGATGGTGGCGCGGGCACATCCCGTCGATATGAAGGAGATAGAACGCTGGTCGAAGGCCGAAGGAATGACCGCGAAGTTCAACGAATTCAGCAAAATGAATAACTGACCCCGCTTTCCTTGACCCCGCTCCCTATCTCGGAACCGTCCTCATTCGGAAATAAGAACGCCCCTGCCGATAAAAAAGGTCCTCTTTTACGAAAATTCAAGAGCAAGGACGAAATCTCCCCTTTCCTCTGATAGACATCCTCTTGACTTTTGTTTTTTACCTTACGGTTGGAGGTCATCATGAACCGCGCGCTTTTCGTATCGGCGTTCTTTTCGGCCCTGTTCCTGACCGCGTGTCCCGGCGGCGACAACGGCGATCCCTACATCGGTCCCGGTGAATTCTGTTCGGGCGAGGGTCTGATCTGCTCGTCCGACGGCGAGGATCTGCTCAAGTGCGTGGACGGGACGCTCGTCCTGTTCGAGGACTGCGCGGCGGCGAATAAGGAGTGCAAGGAGGAGGACGGCGCGGCGGTCTGCACCGACAAGGTAGAGCCGACCGACAACAATCCCCAGCCCGACGACACCACCGAGGGAACCAACCCCGACGACGCGACCGAAGGGACGGGCGATCCCGACGACACCGCCGAGGGTGAAACACCTGATGTCGACACCGCCGCCTGCGGCTGCGACGATCTGAACGGCGACGAGGACGGCGACGGCATCTCGAACGGCACCGAGGGGTGCGGCGACCGCGACATGGACGGCATGGCCAACTGTCTGGACGCCGATTCGGACGGCGACAACATCGGCGACACGCTCGAATGTCCCTCCGAACCCTGCCGGAACAGCGATCAGGACACGACGCCCGATTTCCTCGACAAGGACAGCGACAACGACGGTCTGGCCGATATCGAAGAGGTCGGATTGGGGACCGATCCGTACGATAAGGACAGCGACGGCGACAACTCCGACGATCTGGCCGAGATAGTGTACGGCTCCGATCCGACCGACCCGAACAGCACCATCCCGGCGGGGCTCTTCTTCGTGGTGCTTCCCTACAACGCCCCCGAGGATGTGACCCGCAACCTGATGTTCTCGACCGATTTCTCGACGGTCGATATCGCCGTCCTGCTCGACATGTCGGGCTCGATGGATCAGGAGATGGCGAATCTGAAGGAAGAGATAAAGACCAAGATCATACAGGGCATTCCGGAGAAGGTGCCGGGACTCGATGTGGCGACCGGCTTCGCCCATTTCATGGATATGGAGAACGGCAAGATGTTCGTGGTCGATCATATGGTCACCACCAACGGCGACGATGTGCAGACCGCCGTCAACGGCCTCCCCGAGACCTACGGCGGCGTCGAACCGCATCAGGAGGTGCTCTATCAGGCGGCCACCGGCGAGGGACTCACGGGGAGTTTCTCTTCGGCGGCCGGCTTTATGCCGGTCAGTCTCACTATCCCGAAGGCTGACTGCACGGGTCAGTTGGGTACGGTCGGCGGCCTCTGTTTCCGCGAACTGGCGCTCAAGATATTCATCATGATCACCGACGAGTGGTTCCCGAATATAGATGTCACCGGCTCGGGCAACTGCGGCATAGGCGGCTCGGCATCCGACGGATGTTGGGATGCCGCCGGGGGCGGCGCCACCACCGATGACGCCATCAACGCGATGAACGGCATCAACGCCAAGTTCATCGGCATCGACTCCAGTTTCGACAGTTGCAGCAACGCCGACCCGAACCCGCCGTACAATTGCCTCGATAATCCACCGCCCGACCCCAATGACATGGCGAAGCCCGATTTTGAGACGGTGGCCGAAGGGACCGCATCGATCGACGGCAACGGCAACTATTTCCTCTACCACACGGAGAGTTATAACGGTTCCGGCATGTCGGATCAGATCGCCGAGGCGGTCAAGGAGCTGACCACCTACATCGAAAAGGATATCAGTACCGCGGCCGAATCGGACGAGGAGTGCGGCGGCATCAACGCCGCGGCGTTCATCGCTTCGTCGAAACCCGATAAGGCCGATCCGGTCGACGGCTTTGCGAGCAAGGACGATACCACTTTCTACAAGGTCAAACCTTCCACCGAGGTCTATTTCGATATTCACTTCCGCAACGATTTCTGCAAGAACGCGTCGCCCGATCCGGTGATCTACAAGGCGCGTATCCGGGTGCTCGGCGAAGGGGCCTTCCTGTCATCGCGCGAAGTGCAGATAATCGTACCGGGGTCGCAGGCTGAATAACGCTCAACTGCGCTGGGTGTGACCTGCATCGCGCCCAACTACTTCTTTTTCTTCGCCGATAGCCGCTTTACTTTCTTTTCCTTCTTCTCTATCTCTTTGACGCTTTTTTCCGGTGTCGGCAGTTCTTCCGGCATGGTCCCGCCAAGTTCTTCGATGGTCTTGCGCACCTTTTTCCCAACCTCGAAGTGGGTCTTGTTGGCGTTGTCCTTTCCCTTGATGTTGTCGCGTTTCAACTTCTCTTCGGCTTGTGTGGCGCGGAAGAGATTGGCGGCCAGTTCGGTACTTCCCATGTGGTCAAGGATGTTGTCTTTCTCTTTCAGTTTCTTGCGACGCTGGATATCCTTCGCCGTCATGCCGCCGTAGAGGCCCATGTATCCGTGGTTCTGGAAGATGGCATAGTCGAGCGGATCGATGACGCCCGCGTTCTTCGCCGCTTCGACCAATTGCTTATTGTGTTCCCGCATTTCGCGGCGCAGGAAAAGGCGTTTCTCATCTTCGGTGGTGAGTTCTTCAAACCGTTTCTGTTCCTGTATCTCCTGCTTTCTGGTCTGATAGGCGAAGTAAGTTTGTCCGAGCGCAACGATCTCTTTGGACGGGTCGGCGTTCTGGACGATGAGGTAACAGGCGTAGCGGGAAAGGGCTATTGACGGCATGGCTCTTTCGGCGCCGGAGCCGAGGGGGACCATCTCGGTGATATCAACGAAATGGTCGGCGATATCAAACCCGCTGTTTTTACATGATTCTTTTGCCTTTTCGACGACATTTAAGAAGTTTCTCAGGTCGTCGTAATCGAGTGCTTTGGCAAGTTGTCTAACAGACCAGAATTCTTGACCATACTCGTTAGTCTGTTTGATCTTTTCAAAGATCGTTTTTTTGATTTTAGTGATGTCTTTCATGATTGGCCGCCCCCTATCGGCAAAAGTGATTTATGGCTCATCGCGCCCTCTCCACACAAATCAGCGTGATTGTATAGATGACGAAATGGGAAGTCAAATCGGGAAGGCGGTGACCGGCGGGTGACCGTTACCATATATATAATAAGGTAGGCGCAAATTCGGTCGGAGGTGGGTTGCTCGGTCAGCGCACGCAACGGACATGGAAGTCTTGGATCTCGAGTTGATCAACAACTTCGGCGTATTTGAAGGCGACAACCCAGGCAGAATCCCCATAATAATTGATAGAAGTCGGCTTGCAGTATGAAGACGACCAGAGAGTGATCTCGTGATTGTCCCCCAACGCTGAATAAGAATTGCCGTAATCACATGCGCACTCATGGTAATCATAACAGAAATCGAGCAAACAATAGGGGTCATCCACCTCGCAGACCCCGCCATAGGTGCTAACAGGGCAGTTGATAATGATCTTCCGCAGTTCAGTGATGTTCGGCAGGCGCGCACCGATTTCTTTACAATAACGGACAGCTTGATACCAGGTCATTCTATCTGCCAGCGTGGACCATTCGAGACCGGCGTAAATCTGGTCGGTAACCCATACGGGAGTGGTGTCGACATCGGGCTGCTCGGTGTATATGTCGGGCAATGAGTTGTAATCGGTCGGGAAGTTATCACTACAAGCGATCACCAACAGTGCTATGAGAAAAAAGAGATACTTGGTCATGGGTTCCCTCCCTCATCAAGCCAAGCGGTTATAGCATAATTTTAAGGTAGTCGCAAATTTGGGCGGAGGTGGTGGTTAAACCCAGAGTTTTTTGTAGACACCTCTCCCTAGGAACTCAACAATTCCAAGGTCTCGCAAGTGTTGTAGTTGCTGTCTGACTTTATCTTTCACGTGTTGATTCTCAGGGTGAAGTTTCGTCAGAAAAGACTCAAATCCATAGAGCTCCTCTAAAGAAAATGTCTGCTTGGGAATTTGAGTCAAGCACTCGAACACATCCCTTTTCCAGCCCGACAATCCATTCAGAATCAACTCGGAGCCACCTTGGAAAACCTCGTCTTCAAGCGTGTCAACGCGGAACAATTCGCGGTCCAGTTCGTCAAGATGTCGCGACTCCTTCTGGTCAGGAGGCGGAAGGTTTTTCAGAATGTTTTCGGCGTCTTTGACAACCTCGTTGGTTATCAAAGAAGCTTCCTCCGGATTGTTCTTCAGCGTGTCAAGATATTCGCCAATGCCTTCGATAAGTTGCTTGTCGCGAATAAGCATCCCCAATTCAAGGTTGCGGACCAAACCGCCGGGTGTCAGATTGCCGGAAGTGACGATTGCCGCGAAAGAGTCGAAGAGATAAACTTTGGAATGAATACGCGGCAGATTTTTCAGAACCACATCCTGCTTTGAAAGAAGGTTTTTTATCGCGTCCAGATCGGAAGCGCCGCGTTCAAAACTACGGAGTTTGAAACTTGTCAAACCAACCACCCCAAAATCGTTTTTGCGGGCATCCCACATGGTTTTGACCGCCGATTTCTTAATGAAAGGACTGGCGAACATAAAACGGGACTTGGTTTCTCCGATGAGCGATTGGAAGCGGTCTATCCATGGCGTTTGAAGAAGCTCGAAATCCTGCAACATGGCACGCTCCATTGGTTAGCTCGCTTCATTGTAGGTGGCCGATTTTTCTTTGCAAGTTTTAAAAGGGAAGCGTCTCTTGCGCCGCAACGGCATTATACCGCTTGATGGTGAGGTCAATGTGCACCCGGTCCAACTCCACGCCGATGTAAGTCCGGCCGCCGACAACTTTCGTCGCGATGCCCGTGGTGCCACCGCCGTTGAACGGGTCGAGGACAATGTCGCCCGGTTTTGTTGATGCGAGGACGATGCGCTTGAGGAGCGCCATCGGTTTTTGCGTCGGATGTTTGCCAAACTGTTTCTCTTCCGACAGCGGCGTACCGATGGCCCAGACCGATCGCATCTGCGTCCCTTCCTTCTTAATGAAGTCGCCGGGGAAGTGGCCGTTCTTCATCGCCTGATAGTTGAAGTAGTGCTTCGCCTTCTTGTCCTTCCGCGCCCAAATCACCGTCTCATGCGACGCGGTGAAGAAGCGGCAACTGAGGTTCGGCGCGGCGTTCGGTTTGAACCACGCGATGTCGTTGAGTATGTGGAATCCCAACTTCTGCAACAGGAAGCCGCATTGATAGATGCTGTGGTAGGTGCCGCTGATCCAGATCGTTCCTTCCGGTTTCAGAATACGGCGACAGGCGGCAATCCATTCTTCATGAAAGCGGAGATCCTCTTCAAAGCCTTTCGATTTGTCCCAATGCCCTTTGTTGACGCTGACCATGCGGCCGTTCTGGCAGGTGAAGCCGTTGTTGGAGAGCATGTAGGGCGGGTCGGCGAAGATCATGTCGACATAGTTTTCGGGGAAGTGTGCCATGACTTCGAGCGCGTCCTGATTGTAGAGAATGAAGTCTTCGGCGCTGAAGGCAGGAATGATCGGCGAATCCGTGAGCGCGACTTTCGTGGACGATCCACGCCCGCTCAAATTTCTCTCCGACTTCCAAAAACATGATCAAAAACAATAAGATACTACACTACTCGGCGTTTCAGATCAACGAATTTTTTTGATCAGCGAGATCATCAATGAATTCTGATCGATCAATCCGAAATCAATCCGCCGTGTAGGGGCGATCCTCGTGATCGCCCTGAACCCGTAGGGGTGCACCGATGTGTGCACCCTGAATACCGGGCGGCACCGGAAAATGCGGGCGGACACCAGCCGTCGCCACGCGGCTATGGCTTGGCAAGCACCGGTCCGCCCCTACGGAAACGGTGGATTTGGGCGAACACAAGATTCGCCCCTACGGGAGAAATAATTTTACCGCGCTTCCGCGATCGCTTTGGCGGCGAGTTCGGCGGCGATGAAGACCATCGGCACGCCGACGCCGGGATGGGTGTAGTGGCCCGCGTAAAAGAGGTTCTTCACCTTCTTGCTTCTACGCGGCGGCCGGAAGACCGCCGTCTGATTGAAGGTATGCGCAAGCCCCAGCGCCGTGCCGTAGCGCGAATTGTAGTCGGCGGCGAAATCGCGCCCCGAATAGATCCGCTGTACCGCGATGTGATCGCGGATATTCTCGCCGGCGAGCGTTTCGAGGTGCGTCAGCATCTTGTCGGCATAGACTGCGCGCTGCGCGTCGCTGTCGTCGAGGTTGCAGGCGACCGGCACCAGCACAAAGACATTCTCGCACCCCGCCGGGGCCACATCGGGCTGGGTCTTGGAGGTGACGCTGACATAGTACGACGGATGGTCGGGCCACGCCGGCTTATCGAATATCTGAGCGAAATGATGATCCCATTCGGGGGCGAAATAGAGCGTATGGTGGGCCAGTTTCTCCAGCCGCTTCTTCACGCCGAGATACATGATGAACATCGAGGGGGCGTAGGTCTTCTTCTTCCAGTACGACTCTTCAAAACTCCGGTTGGGATCCGCTAGAAGACTCGTTTCGGCGTGGGCGTAATCGGCGTTGGTAAGGACGATATCGGCCTCATAGCGCCCCGTGCCGGTAAGGACGGCGCGCGCCTCCTTCTTTTCTATCTCGATGGCGCGGACCTCTTCGCCGAGCCGTACTTCGACGCCGTATTCGCCGCAGAGCTTCATGAGCGCCTCGACTATCCCCCACATCCCGTTGCGCGGGAAGAAGACGCCGAGGTTGAGATCGAGATGCGACATCATCGAATACATCGCCGGGGCGTTGTAGGGGCTGTTGCCGAGGAAGACCATCGCGTATTCGAGTATCTTCTTGGCGCGGTGGTCGCTGAAATACTTCGAAACGAGCGCATCGAGGCTCTCGAAGACCGAAAGTTTCGTCCCTTTGAGCACCAGCGTCGGATTGAGGAAGTCGAGCACCGACGAGTAGTCGCGGTAGAGGAATTCGCCGACCGCCGTTTCGTACTTCACGCGGCAGTTCTCGAGGTACTTCATCAGTTTTTCATCGCCGCCCTTCTCGAACGAGGCGAAGGTCGCCTTGGTCTTCTCGATGTCGGGGGTGATATCGACGAACTCATCCTTCGAGAAGAATACGCGGTAGTACGGGTCGAGCCGTTCGAGCGGCAGGTAGTCTTCCCGCTTTTTCCCCAGCAGGGCGAAGAAACGGTCGAACGCCTCGGGCATGAGGTACCATGACGGCCCCATGTCGAAGCGGTAACCCTGTTCCTCCCAAAACCGCGCCCGGCCGCCCGGCGTCGCGTTCTTTTCGATGACGGTGACGCGGAACCCCTCTTTGGCCAGCAGTATCGCCGATGCGAGCCCGCCGAAACCAGCGCCGATGACAATGGCTTTTTTACTCATGGCATGCATCTCCTTATATCAGCCGTCCGTCGGTGATCGAGACGATGCGGTCGCAGGTCTTCGCGATGGCGGCATCGTGGGTGACGATGCAGAAGGCGGTGCCGTCGGCTTTGTTGATCTCGCGCAGGAGGGTGAAGACCTCGGCCGAACTGTTGGTGTCGAGGTTGCCGGTCGGCTCGTCGGCGAGGATGACCGCCGGCCGCATCGCCAGCGCCCGGGCTATCGCCGCCCGCTGACGCTGGCCGCCCGATACCTCGTCGGGTTTGTATTTCAGCCGTTCGCCCAGCCCCACCCGTTTGAGCAGTTCGGTCGCCGCGTCGCGCATACCGGGCGTTTCGCGCCCCTTGTCGGCCATCATCGGCATCATCACATTCTCTAGGATGGTGAGCGCCGGGAGGAGATGGTGGAACTGGAAGACGAACCCGAGCGTCCGGCCGCGCAGGGCCGTTATCGCCTCATCGTCCATACCGGCGGTGTCGGTGCCGTTGACCAATAGGTTACCGGTCGTCGGCCGGTCGAGGAGCCCCATGATGTTCAGGAGCGTCGTCTTGCCCGACCCCGACTGTCCGGTGATGGCGAGAAAATCGCCGCGCGAAACCGTCAGATCGATACCGTGGAGCACCTGCGTCTTGATGCGGGTGCCGTAGGTCTTGGTGACCCCTTGCAGATCGAGTATGGCGCTCATCAGTGCACCACCTGCGCGGGATCTATCCGCGCCGCCTGCCGCGCCGGAAGCGCCGCCGCGATGATGCCGACCAGCGTCGCGATGAGGATGAAGACGACATATTCGGAAAGTTCGTAACTGATCGGGAAACGGGGAGTGCCGTCGGGGTTCTTCGCCGAATTGCGGAAGAACATCGCGAGCCAAGTCCCGAAAACGCAGCCGACCGTGGATCCGAGCAGGCCCACCACCGCCCCCTGAATGAGGAATATCCGCGTCACCACCGACCGTTTGGTGCCGAAGGCGCGCATGATGCCTATCTCGGCCCGTTTCTGGACCACCGACACCACCAGCACGCTCGCGATGCCCAGCGCCACCGCCACCATCACGAAGAACTGGATGAGATAACTGGAACTCGACTGGGACCGGAGCGCGATGAGCAACTGCGAATTCTGCTCCATCCACGATATCGTCTCGATGCCCGATTCCTTTTCAAGCCGCCGCGCTATCTTTTCGGCGCCGAATATCTCGTCTACCCGCGTATCTATCTGGTTGATGTCGCCCGGCGCATCGAGGAGCGCCTGCGCCTGCCGCAGCGATACGAACACCTGATTCTCGTTGACCGACCGGTTGCCCAGATCGAACACCCCGCTGATGAGGAAATTGACCGCCCCGCCGCGCGTCTGGAGCGCCACGCGGTCGCCCACCGTCACGCCCAGATCGTCGGCAAGATCCTTGCCCACGAATATCTCGTCGCCCACCAGATCGTAGCGCCCCGCGACGATGCTTTTGGCGAGCGGGATGATGGTGGTGAAACTCTCCGGCTCGATGCCGCTCACTCCCACCGGGCGCGTCACATCGCCGCGTCGCAGAAGCGCCGCGCCGGTCAGCCGCGGCGCCGCCGCGACGATACCGGAGGAGGAGGCCACCGCTTCGATCCGGCGGGGCCAGTCGGTGATCATTTGCGGCCGGTCGAACCCCCGTTCGACCCGCGCCATGACCGCCGTATCAGTGTCCGCCTCGGCCAGCGGCCGCGGCTTTTCCTTGTTCGCGTTGAGGATGATGTGCGCCTGACTGCCGAGCGTGCGGTCGACCAGCGACCGCTGAAGTCCGGAGATGAGCCCGTAGAGGAACACCATCACCGCCACGCCGATGGCGCAGGCCGACATGATAAAAAGCGTCTGCCGCTTCTCGTCGAGCAGATATTTGAACGCGATGAATACCGAGAACGGCACTAACAGCCTCCCGTCTGTTCGGCGACCGCCTTCATCCCGGCAGCCGGCGGTTCCTTGTCGCCGGGGACGATCACCAGATCGCCGGGGTTCACCCCCTCGACGATGCGCACCTTGCCATTCTCCTTCTCGGCGGCGACCACCGGCCGTTTCTCGATCCGGCCGTCGTTGAGCACCAGCACCGACGCCTCTTTTCCATCGCCCGTCACCGCAGCGGCGGGGACCAGGAGCGCCGAGGTTATCTTCTCCACGTCGAGGTCTATCGAGACGGTCATATCGGCCCTCAGATACTCGGGCTTCTCGGCGACCGCCAGTTTCACGCGGACGGTGCCGCGCTGCGGATCGACGGTGCGCGCTATCTGGTAGACCGTCGCATCGAAGCGCCGGTCGGGGAACGATTCGGTCGAGACGAGCGCCTTCTGCCCTTCGGTCACCATGCCGAGATTCCGTTCCTCGATGTCGGCGGCGAGATAGCATTCCTTGGCCGCCGCGACGACCATGAGCGTCTGCCCCGGCTGGGCCACCGCTCCCGGTTCGACGCTGCGCGTGAGCACCGTCGCCTCGAACGGGGCGTAGATGCGAGCGTCGGTGAGCCGCTGGCGGGCCAGATCGCGGTTGGCCATCGCCTGTTCAAGAGAGGCCCGGGCGAGGTTATAGTCGTTGCCACCTTTGGTGATGGAGCGTTCGCGGGTCGCGGCGATATCGTACTGACTCTGGGCCGTCTTCACGGCCAGTTCGGTGCGCTGCAGTTCGCTCTGCGAGAGCGCCTGCTTGTCGAACAGCTGCTTATCGCGTTCGAAATTCTTCTGCGCGTCGGAAAGTTTGTTCTTCGCGTCGTTGAGCGCCTCCTCGGCGACGCGCGCCTCGGTGCCGCCGATCTGCTCGAGCTTGGCGCGCGACTGCGACACCGCCGCCTCGGCGATCTTAAGGTTCGCCTGCAACTCCTTTTCGTCCAGCGCGATGAGAAGCGACCCCTTCGCCACCGTCTCGTTCTCTTGCGCCGCGACCTCCTTGACCCGCCCCGGGAAGGTGGTGGCGACGTTGATGGTCGCCTGCGGCGTCACGCGTCCCATGACCACCAGCCGCCGGTTGAGGTCCTTGGTCTCGACGCGACAGACCGCCACGGTCGCGGGACGCGACGAAAGATACCAGATACCGCCTGCCAGCACCACCGCGACGAACGCAGCAATTATTTTTTTCTGCATGAAACACCCCGCAACAGTTCGCACGATAATAAAAGGAAGCAGGGAAGGTGTCAATTAAATGGGCTTGAAGGTCTCAATATACGATCCTGATGAAAAGGGTGCGCGCCTTGCCGTCGTGCGTGATCTTCGCCTCGTCGAAGGTCGGCGCGCGGAAGAATTTGGTGATGTTGTTCGATACCGCTATCCCCTCTTTCGGTATCCCGAAGGCCTTGGTGTCGAGCACCGCGTTGCCGTTCTCATCATGCAGAACGGCGATGGCATAGGTGCCGGCCGGGAGTTTCTCGAAGGTGACGCTCATGGTCGACGCCGTGATCTTCACCTGTTTGCGGTCGCGCGCCTTCTGGTGGTCGCCGGGGAAGCCGTCGGACTTGTCGAACAGCGTCAGTAGGAGATCGCCCGTCACCTTGAGCCCCGTCACCGACACGGTGATGCCGCCCGGTTCCTGCGCCGCGAGCTGAAGACCGTACAGCAGAACGAAAAGGAAAAGTAACCGTCGCATCATTTCAAAACTCCGAGGAAGTAGCCGCTGAGGGCGGCGGGCAGTTTTTTCTGGATGACCTTTTTCATGTCGCTGTAACTGCGGTTCTTCGCGTCAGATTCAGACAGGGCGCTACTGCGGGCCGACTCCTTGACGGCGGCGATGGCGACGCCGTCGGCGCCCGCTACGGTCAGAGTGATGTCCCATTTGAGGTTGTAGTATTTGTTGTTCAGTTCCACCTTTTCGAACAGGACCGATGCCCCGATGGTGACGGCCCCTTTCTGTCCGACGGCATACCCGGCGGCGGTGAGCGTCTCGGTGATGATGCCGGCGATCTTTTCGTCGGGAGCGCCTTTCCACACCACGGCAAAGGGCATCGCCTCGGCGGCGGCGCGGTACTGCGTCCGCACCTCGTCGATACGATACGGAAGCACAAGCGCCTGTTGGGCTGCTTTGTTGATGACCAGCAGTTGCCCCATGAGCCGCGCGGTATTGGCGGCGGTCGCGGCGGCGGCCGAAAGGAATGCGTAGCGTTTGAGCGGCTCTTTCCCGGCATCGGCCGACTTCAGGAAACGGGTCACCACGGCCGAATCGGCATCGACGAGTTCTTTGTAGATCGCGGCGGTCTTGGCGCGATCGAGATAGGCGATCGCATAGGTCTTCCCCATATCGTCGGTGCAGGTCTCGCCATAGGAAAGACCGACAAGCTCCTGATCGGTCGTCTGTCGTGTGCTGTCGGTCATCGCCGTCTTTTCGGTCGATGCGACGACCACGCCTCCTTTTTTCAGTTCGTCGTAGCGGGTGGTCAGCTCCATATCGCCCTTCACCGTCACCTTTATCATCGCGGCGAGCGCCGCCGCCGCCCGCTGCTGCGCCGCGGCGAGGGTGTCTCCGCTCCCGACCGCCGCGAGGAAGCGCGATTCGGGATAGAGCTTGCGCGGATCGTCGGCCCACGCCTCTTTCTTCGCGAAAAGAAGCGCCGGCAACAAGATCAGCAAGCACAACGCAATGGATCGACGCATGGCGGTATCCTCCTAGAAATTGAACGATTCCAGAATGGCGCCCGAACCCTCGGCGACGGTGACCTTCTTGGTCTGTTCGCCGATGACCACGCCGCCTTTATAGTAGCGCACCGTCACGACGTGCTCCCCCGGGGCGAGTGCGATATCGGCGACAAAGGCCTTCGCGGGAAAGAAGAACGACATCCGCAGATCGGCGTTCTCCGATGCGCTCGCCGCGATACTGCCGCCCAGTCCCAGCAGCAGTCCCGCCAGCTGTCCTCCCTGCCCGCCGACCTTCTTCTTGGTCACCTCGGCCGCGACGACGACCGCGACATACTTGAGCACCGCACGGGTGATCGTCTTGGCGATGGTCGCGTTGCGGTCGTTCTCGAAGGTCACGCGAGCGATACGCTCCAGATCCTCAAGCAAGATCAGCGGATATTCGACGCCGTCGACCGATACGGCGACCCGGTCGGCCGCCAGATGCGACTTGGTCACCAGTTCGGGGAACTCGAATTTGAACCAGTAGGTCTGCGCCGGACAGGAGTCGCCGAAACAGGGAAGCGGCAACACCGCGAAACCGAACATATCGCGGTAGCGCTCGTCCCCTTTGTCGTATTCGATAACGATCGAGTTGGGCAGGATGACGAGATTCAGCCGCTTGGCGATCTTTTCGGGCGACAGTCCCGAAAAGGCGACCACCGAAAGGCGCCCCGTACCGGCGGCGGGTTGACTGGGCGACGCGAGCGCGCCGATGTCGCTGGCCGCGAGGAACGAATAGATCGCCGATTGCTCCTCGACCGTCTTGAGGAGGAGACGCATATCGACCTCGGCGCTGTCGTATTCCCGTTCCAGCCGAAATAGGACGAGGCTCAGGAATCGGGCGAGGGTCGACGAGGCGAATTTGAGCGGCGGCCGCTTGCTGTCGGCGGCGAGCTTCTCGTACTTGTCGCCGAGCAGTTTCAGCTTGTCGTTGATCCGCCGCACCTCGACCACCGCGCCGGGGACATCGCCCAGATTGATATAGTTGAGCGCCTTGAAAACATTGACGAAGACGAATTCGTAGTCCTCGCCGGCGTATTCGGTCAGGGTATCGTTGATGACCGCCGAACCGATCATCCGCGAAACGCTTTCGGTGAACAGGTCCTCCATCGCCTCGTCGGCCGCGGTGAGCAGTTCGTTACTTTGCCCCCAATCGCCCGCGAAATGGCGGAGCAGGCCGAGATCGAGATAGTAGAGCACGCGGTCCTTTTCGCTGTAGTCACCGTTTTCCTTCGCCCTTTCGATCTGCGCGATGGCCACATCGTAGCGTCCGTCACGGAGATGCGACTCCATGTTCTTATACTGTTTTTTAGCGGTGGCGCATCCGATGAGGAGCGTCAGCGCGACAAGCGATAGGAGAATCGCGGAACGTCTTACCACTTATACTTATCCTGCGACACGATCTTCTTTATCTTTTTCGAACCGATCCAGACCTTCTCATTGCTTTCGATGTTCACCAACTCCAGATCGACCTGATAGAACACCGCCTTTTTCCCTTCCACCGCGTCGGTGATGGCGCTGATCGCCCCCTGCAGCATGAAATCGGCGCCCGTTTCGGCCGCAAGACGCTTGGCCGTATCCTCGGTCGCCTGCGACTGCTGGTCCTCGCGCTCCTGACGGATAGCTGCGCGTTCCTTGTCGGCGGCGACGAACTTCACCCGGCCACCGTTGATGAGTTCGCGCTCAAGGTCCTTTATGAAGGTGTCGGTCTGGATATGTTCCGCCGTGTTGTTCTTCACCCGGCCGACGATGACGACCGGCTTTTTCCCGGCCGCCGTCGAGAACTCCTCCAGCCACGGACGCTGGGTGACATCGGCCACCATCTCTTCGGCCACCAGCCGCGAATCGGTATCGTTCCATCGACCGCTCAGATCGACCGCCGTATCGGCTGAGGTCCGCTCGACGGTGCGATTCCCCGTCGCGCAGGAAACGGTTAACAACACTACCGCCAGACATCCTACTACACTCAGTGAACGCATCGGTCACTCCCTCGCTGTTCGTTGTCATACTTCGACCGTCGGAAGGTATCATTGAAGCTAAAAAGTGTCAAGAATTGAGCCGTTCTTGCTAAATCGCGACAACCGCATATAATCGGCGCCGCACGAATGGAGGCTTCCATGAAGGACATCCAGAGTCAGCGCGACGACCGGGGCCTGCCGGTGGACATGGTAGGCGTCGCGGCCATCCGCTATCCGATAACGGTCAAGGACAAACTGCGGGGTACGCAGGAAACGGTCGCGGCGGTCGGCATGGCGGTGGAACTCCTCCCCGAATTCAAGGGGACCCACATGAGCCGCTTCATCGAGATACTCAACCGCTTCCGCGGCGAGATCACGATGGCCAACATCCCCGACATCCTCAAGGAGACGCGCGAGAACCTCGGGTCGCCCAAGGCGATGATGAGCCTTGAGTTCCCCTACTTCATCGAGAAGAAATCGCCCGTTTCCGAGGCGCGGTCGCTCTTCCCCATCGAGATACTGTTCGACGGCTACGGCGACGAGCACGGCACCAGTTTCATCCTCGGCGTCCGCGTCCCGGTCACCACGCTCTGCCCCTGTTCGCAGGAGATCAGCGAATTCGGCGCCCACAATCAGCGCTCCTACATCACCGCCTATCTTTCGTTCGATCACTTCATCTGGATAGAGGATTTCGTCGATAGATTAGAGGACTGCGCAAGTTCCGAGATATACCCGCTCCTCAAGCGGCCCGACGAGAAATATGTCACCGAAAAGGCCTTCACCCGCCCCCGCTTCGCCGAAGACATCGTGCGCGGCGCGGCGGAACTGCTGCTGGCCGAACCCGACATCCACTGGTTCATGACCGAGGCGGTCAACCTCGAAAGCATCCACGCCCACAACGCCTATGCCCGGATCGAGCGGTTCCGCGACAAACGGCCCCTCCTCGCGGCACATCTACAGGTGTTCAAGGGATTCCGGCAGAGAACAGGCACCTATTAGCCAACTTTTCAACAGTCGCTTCAGGCGACGCTCAACAGCGAAGCGCTCAACGATTGTCTTATCTGACGCACCTGACCGCGCCGGCCAGCGTCTTCATCTGTGAACCGACCAGACCGCCGTTGGCGAATTCCATGTAGTAGGCGGCGTCATTGAAACCGCTGTCGGACCGCGTGGTGGATGACCAGAAGGCATAGCCGGAGGCGCCGGGAAAATCGGCCGGGACCATCGTCCAGGTACGGTCATAGGAACTGCGCAGTTCGTTGATGTTGGGAAGACGCCAGTCGGTGTAGCCGCCCACTTCCGCCGCTTCACAGTAGGCCAGCGCGCCCGTCCAGTCGGATACCGGCGTCACATCGCTGTACCAGTAGTCTCCGGTCCACATCAGACCGGTCTGCACATCGGTATAGACCTGATCGCCGCCGCGCCATTCCGGATTGAAGAACTTCGCCGCGGTCGGGAAGAAGGGGGTGCCGCGTACGCAGATCGCTTTGTACTGAGTGGTCTTCGAAGAGGTCTGCGTGGTCCCTATCGCGAAATAGACGGCATAGGCGCTGTCGGAAAAACTCGGGTGGACCGTCGATGTCCAGTAATAATAACTTTCGAACATCGTAAAAACACCCTCGGGAACCATCGGAGAGATACCGCTGTATTCGATGATGCTCTCGAGTTCCTTGTCGTTGGGCAGACGCCAGTCGCTGAAGCCGCCGGACATCGAGTTCTCGCAGTAGGCGACCGCCTGATCCCACGTACAGTACATCTCGCTGTTGCAGTCGCTGTACAACTGCGGGACCATCTGGTGCCATTGAAGATTGGTGTAGTAGTCCTGCACCACATCGGTGACCACCATGGATATGTTCTTTCCCGAACCGCCGTACTGCGAATCCTGCCCGAAGAAATCGGTTCCGGGCGCCGGACAGCCGGCCCCCATCTCCGCCGTCAGATCGTAACACTGTCCCTGCGCCGTATCGGGGATGAAATTGCCCTTGAAGTAACAGAGGTTGAAATCGGCTCCCGAAAGATAAAGAGGATACCCTTCGCAGTCGGCGCTCATTTTGCAGTAGTTGGTGTCATAGCCGTCACAGGTCCCGTTGCAGGGGGCGAGTCCGAACATGTAGCTGCCGCTGACCTCGGGGCAGGGCTTCATCCCGCCGTCGCAGGTCTCCGTAACGGGCGTGGTGTCGAGCAGGCCGTTGCCGCAGGTCGGGATGATGACCGTGTCCTCGTCGGGCGCTACAATGTCATCCTCCCCCGTCACGATGGCATCGTCGTCGGGAAGCGGCGTATCGTCATAGACCGGACGGACGCCACCGGTGAGAGTACGCGGCGCCAGCGGCGCGTCGCCGGTGATGTCGACATCGAGCAGACCGCTGTCGGGGTGGAGCGTAAAGACCACCACCATGTCGCCGAACTGCTGTTGTTCCGACTGATCCCAATAGGTGTACTGGCCGGTGTAGGTGTGTTCCGCAAAGCCGCCGCTCCCCTCGTGCGACATGTAGAACTCGGCGTAACTGTTGAAACTCATATCGAGCATGTAGGCCGAGGTCTCCTCATTCCACATGATCGAGATATGGTGGACACCCTGCTCGAAATCCCACTCGCCGAGCAGATCCTGCGGATCGAGCACGACCACCTCGTCGGGCTGGAGGGAATCTTCGTCGACTAGGATGTCGTCGGTCGCGATAACGTCCCCGTCGGTCGGTTCTTCGTCGATCGGATCGATCCGGTCGTCGTCGGCGGGGGTCGGTTCGTCGACGAAGAGCGAGTCGTCGTCGTTGCCGCCCTCGAAGCAGGCCGCCACTTCCGCGGCGCACTTCTCATCGGCGCACTGCTGACATTCCTGTTGCAGTTCAGGCGACGTGCAGAACTCGCCGCACTGGCTCTGGCCGCATTCGCGGAGCGCGTCGAACTGGGCCTGAGCCGCCGGGGTCCCCTGTGCGCGGCAATCGGCGGCGCATCCGAGATCCATACCGCAGGGCATCGCGCAATTGATGAGTTCGGAACAACTGTTACTGCCGGAAGCGGTGCCGATGTAAATGGCGAAATTCGAGAAATGTTGAGCCTGAGCCATAATCGGATCGCCCGCCGCCGCCGCCATGATCGGGTCGCCCGCCATGATCGGATCGCCCGCGGCGGTGATCATGATCGGGTCGCCCGCCGCAGCCGTACCGACGGTATAGCCCCCCTCTCCGTAGCCGGCCGAATGCCACGCATCCTCGCGCTCGACGGCGATGACCGCGACCTTGCCCTCCGCTTTGGCGGCATCCAGTTCTATGGTCATGGTGATCGGCTTTTTGAACTGCAGACCGTCGGGACCGAACTTCCAGACCGGGCTGAAGAGTTTGGCGCTCTCCGGATAGCCCGTCTTCGACTTTTTCTCGATCGTTATCTCGGTATCGCTATCAAGAGCGCCGGCCGGGATATCGACCTTCGCCCCGCCGTCCTCGGTGGCCACCGTGCCACCCTCGGAGGCCTTGATGGTCTTTTTGACGATAACAAGGTCATCCTTTTTCGTGTCGCAACCGATGAGCGCCAGCAGGAGCACCATCAGCAAGCCGATCATTCTGTTCATCTCTTTACTCCATCAACGGGTTAAAAGCGCTCAAGTATAACCTATCGCCCTTAAAAAGCAAACGATTGACCCGACACCCCCGTTATTATTCAAAAATCTTTACAATAAGGCGCGGCCGCTCTATGATGCGTCGTTTGGTCAGTTATTTCAATGCAGGGAGGCAGGCATGAAAGCGTTCCTGAGCGCGTTACCGCTCATCGCGGCGATCCTTTTTTTCGTTTCCTGTTCCAACGACACCGGGACCATCTCGCAGAACGATGATATGGTCGCGGCCGACGACATCGTTGTGATCCCGGACGAGGATACGGTGATCATCGTCGATGAGACGCCCGATACGTTGATCCTCGACGACGGCATCATCCCCGACGATGAACCGATCATCGACGAGACGGTCGTCCCCGACGAGACCCCCTTCGAGACCATCGGCGACTTCGCGCTGGACTTCAACGGGACCGTCAATGTCGACCTCAGTAATTATATGAGCATCAAAGGGGGCAAGGGTACCGTCAACTTCAACTATCGCGGCACCCCCTACTCCTTCGGCGAACTCACGGTCGTCATCGTGAAACTCTTCCCGCTGGCGATACTCCAGCAGAATAATGTCGCCGTCATGTGGCTGGAAAGCGCTCCGGGACTCGGCGCCGAGACCAAGAAGGTCTTCGCGATCACCTTCCCCTCGACGATACAGCCGGGTCAATATGTGATGGAAACGGCGCAGGCCTACGCCTTCTACGGCGACATCGACATCAACCTGCAGGGGGGCCAGTTCAACATCAAGTGCGTCCGCGCCGCCGGCTATCAGGGAAATATCACGGTGAATTCCTACACCGGGACCGCCGTCGATTTCCTCGCCAACGGACTGCTGGTCGATCCGGCCGCCGCCGCGAGCCAACTCCCCTACCCGGTCTGCGTAGACTAAGGGCGAACCGGTCTTACTTTTTCTAGGAATTTCGGCCGGAAGATGATGCAGTAGGCGGGCATGATCAGGAGCGCGCCCACCAGACAGGTCGATATCGCGAGGACTATCAGGATACCGAAGAATTTGACCGGCAGGAAGACCGATACGGTCAGCACCGAGAAGCCGACCATGACCGAGACGCCGTTGAAGATGATGCCGCGGCCGGTGGTGCGCAGGGTCTTGCGGACCGCCTTTTCGGGCGATTTGCCGAGCGCCAGTTCATCGCGGTAGCGCCACAGGAAATGGATGGTGTAATCGACCCCGATGCCGATCATGATCGACGACAGCATCGCGGTGGCGATGTCGAGCGGTATCCCGGTGCCGCCCATGACGCCGAAAAGGAGGACCAGCGCGAGGGCGAGCGGGATGGAGGCGACGATCCCCGACATGAACGACTTGAACAGGAGCATCACGAGGAACGCGACGATCACCACCGACAGGATGAGCGAGGTGATCTGCCCCTTCGAGACCTCGTCGATGAGCGCCGCGAAAATATAACCCGAACCGCCCACGATGATGAATTGCGGATCGCCGGCGGTCAGTTCATTCACCTTGTTCACCACCCGCTTGATGGTGCCGGAACCCTCGTCGTTTATCTGCACCATGATCTGGGCGTGGCGGAAATCGTCGCGCACCAGATGCGCCAGTTCGGCCATGTCGCCGATCTTGGCGTATTCGGAGAGATAGAAATCGACCGCGCCGCGGCTTTCGGGAACGGCGTCGTAGCCGGGGGCGCCGGGCTTATGCAGGCCGCGCGATATCAGTTTGATGAGCCGGACTATGGAGGTGCTTTTCCCCACTTCGGGCAGTTTCTCCATCTCCTTCTCGAAAAGATCTATCTTGCGGAGCGTCGCCGGCTCCTTGATGTCACCCTCGACCACCACATTGATGATCTGTCCGCCGCCGAACTGCTTGTTGACGATGTCGCTGGCCACCGCCACGGTCGAGCCTTCCGGATAGTAGCGGGCAAGGTTCGAATCGCTGGTAAGTTGCGGGATGAACAGCGCCGCGACGAGCGCTCCCAGCAACGTCACGGTCAGTATGGGCTTGGGATTCTTCGATATGAAGTAGGCGATAGTATACATCACCCGTTCGAGCACATGGCGTTTTTTGATATCGGTGGAGATGACCGAACGCGGTTTTTTGAGGAGCGACAGGACCGCCGGGATGAAGAGCAGGCTGGCGGTCAGGGCGAAGGTGATGCCGATGCCGGCGAGGATGCCCAACTGTTTTGCCGGGATCAGCCGGTGGGTCAGTATCGACATGATACCGCCGATGGTGGTGACACCGGTGGCGATCACCGGGGCGCCGAGCGACAGGATGCCGAGTTTCGCGAGCCCCACGGCGTCGAGATTACAGTCCTCGCGGTTATCCTGCTGATAACGGCTCACGAGATGGACCGCATAGTTGTTGGCCACCGCGATCATGATGACCGGCAGTATCATCGTCACCGTCTGCATCTTCCAGCCGAAGAGCGGAATGAGTCCCATGCTGATCACTATCGACATCGCGACGATGGAGAACGGCAAGAGTACGCCGCGGAACTGCCGGAACGAGAGGAAGAGGAAGAACATCATGATAAGGATGCCGGCCGGAAGGAACTTGAACATATCGAGCGGGACATCTTCGGAGATGCGCTCCTTGATGAAGGGAAGCCCGCCGTAGACCAGCGGTTCGTCGCCCGGCACCGCCGCCGAGACCTCGCGGATCTCGCGCGAGATGCGGAGCGTTTCGGAACTCTGCGCCGAGAGTTTCACGATGATGGCGAGATAGTGAAAATCCTTCGATATGATGGTGCCGTAAATGAGATCGTTGCTCTTGATCTCCGCGCGCGCCGCCTCCCGTTCGGCCTCTTTCTGCGCGGGGGTCGGCTCCTCGTCGGCGAAATCGTCGCCGCCGATGTTGGGAAGGGTATTGACACGGTCGATGCCGGGGATGGCGCGTATCGCGTCGGCGATCTTCGCGGCCCGTTCAAGCGTCTTTTCGGCGAGGATATCGTCGGCCTCCATGATGACCAGCGCTATCTCGGTGCCGCCGAAAAGTTTCTCGATCTTCTGCAGATCGATCCGTTCCTGCATGTCGGCCGGAAGCATGTTCTGCACATCGGGATCGACCGTCGCCTTGGTGAGCGGATAGACCATCGCGAGCGTCAGAAGAATGTGGCAGATGATGATCGGCCAGCGATATCTTATAACGAATTCGGACAGTTTTACCATATCAGGCGACGCCTCCGAAACACAACGGGAGAACGGCCCATGATACACGCCTCTCGGCAAAATGCAAGAGAGAGGGGTCAGTCCTCGACATTAGACATTTCTCCGCTTTATTTCGACGATCCGCGATCGATCGCCGTCGCGATATCCGGAAAGTTGCAAGATGGTTCAGAGCACCGTCAGGCTGCAGCCGTCGGAGCCGCTTGATTTTTTCGGGGTGGTGTCAGGAACGACGACGGTGTCGGGATTCTCTTCGGTGTCGGTGTTCGCCGTCTCATCGGTCGCGCCGTTGTCGGTCACCGGCGTATCGTCCGTGACGGTCTCATCGGGGGTCGCGGTATCGGTATCGGCCACCGGCGGCTGGCACGGCGTCGTATCGAAGTAGGTGCAGTCATCTTTGCAGGGGGCATCGGTCCCCTCGGCGTAGTTGCCGAGCGTCGAGCAGTCGGTCGCATTGCCGTCGCAGAACTCGTTGCCCTCTTTCTTCCCGTCGCCGCACACCGTCGCGACGCACCCCGACGCGTCCCAGCCGTCGCAGGTGTCGTTGCAGGGGGCCGTCGTCCCGCCGACATACTGACCGAGCGACGCACAGTCTATCGTATTGCCGTCGCACACTTCCGGCTCCTTCACCTTGTTGTCGCCGCACACCGGCGGCTTCTCCTGACAGACGGTCAGATCGTAGCCCCAGCACCCCGCGTGGCACGGCGCCATGATCCCCGGCACGAAGTTCGTGTCCTGATCGCCGCAGTCGACCTCGGCGCCTTCGGCGCAGACATCGTCGTCATCGCCGCAGGCGAGCGTTTCGATGAGTCCGTGACCGGTGAACTCCTCCACCGCCGCGTTTATCCAGTCGCGATAGGGCAGGACATAGGTGTAGTAGTTGCCGTAGGTGGGATAGCAGGTCTGTCCGCCGAACGAGGTGATCCCCGACACGACATAGGCGTCGTTCTGCGTAGTGAGGAACGGTCCGCCCGAATCGCCCTGACAACTGCCCGACGGATTGCCGATCTCGAGGATGTTGCGGCCGTAGGGTTTGAGTTTGAGTATCTTCGCATCGCCCATGCGGTGGATGCCCGAATCGAATGCGTCGCTCGCGGTGATGCCATAGCCGACGATCTTCCCCATATCGCCCACCACCTCGGCGGGATCGTTACGGATACCGTAGGTCTCGAGATGGTATATCTTGCGGTCGAGGTGGATGACCGCCATGTCGACATTCTCGCCCCAACTGGTGATATTGCCGGTCCACGAATCGTGCTTCTTAATGGTCTGTGCCTGCGCGAGCGGCTCGGAGGCGAACATGTTGGCCCCGTTGTGGACCTCTACTTTCGAGGGATCGGAAATGCCGTCGAAGGTCAGCGTGCCGTTCTCTTTGAGATAGACGCAGTGCCCCGCCGTCAGCAGGACCTCGGGGTCGATCAGGCTCGCCGTGCAGGCCCCCTGCCCCGTCACGCCGCCCTGCGTTATGGTCATCACGAGCCCCACCACGCCGCGGAATTCCTTGTATCCGGTCTCGGTGCCGTTGGTGATCATCGGCTTGGGTTCGGCCACCGACACCACCGTGATACCGCGCCCCGCGAGCCACTGTTCCACCTCATTGAGCGCGATACCGGGCCGCTCGATCGCCGCGAGCGTCGTCACGGCGCAGAACACCAACATCCCCATCATCATCCGTACCATCCGTTCCTCCATCAGGTTGAACATCACAGAGTCTACCTCTGATAACAAAACAAGCAAGAGCGGGTCCGGTATGTTTCTATTAATTATTATTGGTAGTTAGAGAAAGACATTAGAGGACGAGGCTGCACCCGCCGGAGGTATCGTCGGTAGGTGCAGCATCGTCGTTTGTGGGGGGATCATCATCGGTAACGGTATCGTCGTCGACCGGCTCCTCGGCGACCGCATGGTCGTAGAGGGTGAGGGTCGGATCGCCGAAATAGTTGAGCATCAGTTTGTGGTCGATGACGCGGTAGACCGTCTCCTTGCCCAGTTCGTCGCGGATATCGGCGAAGATGCGCCCCGCGTAGCCGCCGCCGATGAGCCGGTCGAAGAAGAGCACCCCGGCGTTGTCCTCGCCGAAGGTCGTCGTGTCGAGCGGAGAGTCCTGTTCCAGCCACTTCATCGCCGAGGGATCGGTGACGCTCGACGAACTGATGACGCCGACCGCCGCGCCGTCGACCATGAACCGGTGCGATATCGACCCCGGTTCGCTCACGAAACCGACGAGGCACGATATCGCCACGATGAACGACGGCTGACCCGACGCGATATCCTCTCCATTGCTCGAATCGACCAGCAGCGGACTGTATACCTCGTCGTTCTCGCCGAGCTCATTGCCGTTGGTGTCCTCCGTCCAGACGGTCCGCACCACACCCGTCGGCATCCCGTGACCGCCCCAGAAGACCATGCCGTAGCCCTTCTTCCATTCGCTGATGAGATTCTCGTTGGTCAGCGGCAGTTCATAGTCGAACTGCGTCGGATAGTGCCCCTCCGCCTCATAGAGCCGCGTGTAACTGATGCCGTCGCGGTCGGGCAGGATATTGTGGATGAACCATTCGGCCGTCTCGGCCGTTTCCTTGTTCTCCCGCATCGTCTGGAACACCTTGTAGCCGTCGAACCAAATGAACGAGAGGGGGAAAAGCATCTTTTTGCGGTAGGCGGTCGCCTCTTCCGCCATCTGCATATACCCGACGATGTGCCCCAGCAGTTCGTCGAGTTCCTCCAGATCGCCGAAGTAGACCGGGATACGGCCGACCGCCAGTTCCGATCCGAAATCGATGCCGCCGTCGCCCATGTCGACCGGCAGTTGCGCGAATATGCCGTCCTCGTTGAGGTCCCACGAACCCGAAAGATCTCCGTAGTAGAGGTCGGTCGGTATCTTCACGCACGAATAGCCGGTGTCGCCGCACGGGTCGCTCGCCCCTTCGCCCAGCGGCTGACCAAGCACCATCGGCACCTCGCCGTAGGTCGGATTGGGGTCGCCGATGAGGAGCGCGAATCCGTACCCGGCGCGGTGGGCGATGAGCCAGTCGCGGATCTTCGCGGCGCGCGCCGGACCTTTCTCCCCCGCCCCGCCGTAGTCGCTTTCGGTAACGACGCGCACCGTCCAGTCACGCTTCTCCTTCTCGGCGACGAAGGTGCCAAGCACCGCCGAGCCGTTCTTGACATAATCGGTCGTCACGATGAAAAGCCCCTTCTCCGCATCGGCCGCCGCGAGCGGCAGCGCAGCGAGAAGCGCCGCGAGTAGCAGGATCATCCGTTCCATGACAGCCTCCCTCACGGTTCGACCGCGTCGAAGGCACTGCACTCGATCACGGTCGTGTAGTTCTCGTTGCAGCCGCACAGTTTGTCGGCGCTGTCGACCTCGAATAGCTGCATCATATAGCTTTCGTCGGTGGTGAGCGTGACATTGGCCGCCGACTGGACCTCTTCGCCCACCGCGAACCCGGTGTTGCCGCCGATGCAGTAGAGTATCGCCGATGTGGCCGGAAGCGGCGCCAGCACCGCCGTTGGGCATATCTTCTGGTAGGTAACGCTGTCGACCTGTTTCTCCTCCACCGCGAAGAGTTGGACGAAGGCCTTTTCGCCGTCGCCGATCCCTGAAAAGAGGCACGAGGCGTCGCCCGCCGTTTTCGCATCGAGGAGCGTCTGCTTGTCGACGATGGCGGCAAAGTAGTTGTACTTGTAATGGTTCTGTCCGGTGATCGTCTCGATGCCGCCGAGCGATTCGACCGCGACGAGTTCCTGTCCCGCCGTCCCGACCGATGTGGTGGCGATGGCGATGTAGTCGCTCGCCTCGACCGCCTCCCCGTCCACGTTCACCGTGAAGGCGCCGAAACCGGCGGTGTTCTGCTGCGCCCCCGCTTCGTTGATCGCCCCTTTGAAGGTGTAGGTCACGCTCGTGTCGCCCGCCCCGTCGAGGAAACCCTCCGGCAGGTCGCAGTCGAGCTTCGTCACATCCTTCACCAATTCTTCTTCGTACTGTTCTTTGGTTATCACCGTGTCGTTGAGTTTGAAATTGCACCACTGCCCCTCGTACTGCTCGTAGCCGGTGAGTTTTTCCGGGTCGAAGCCGGTGGTCAGCGCGAGATTGCCCCACGCGAGGAGGTTCTCGCCCGGCGTGAAATCGGCGTTGTTCGCAAAGTTGACGAACAGCCGCGACTCGGCCGGCTTGTCGAGCGCCGCGATCATGCAGCGGCGCCACACGATGCTGTTGTCGGGACGGTTGAGATAGGTCGTGTGCATCAGATTTGCGCGCGCCGCAAGCGTTTCGGCGGTCGCCTCGGGGGTCTTGTTCTTTTTGATCTCTTCAAGCGCCGTCACCGGCATCCCGATGATGATCGTGTAATAGAGCACATAGTTTCCCTCCTGTTTGAGGTCGCCGTGCGCGCCGAGGATAAGATGTTCGGTCCCCGCCAGTTCGCCGTACTGCTCCTCGTCGTCGGGGTACAGCAGACGGTAGGAGGTGGGATAATCGTTCATCGTGATGTCGATGTCACCCAGTTTAAGCGTCAGGTCCATCACCCCCTTGGTGTCGGTCTGCGCAAGCATCTCCTCATAGGTGTTGATGAGCCCCTTGAACTCGAAGAGCACACTGCGTTCAGGGGTGTTGAAATCGTCGCCCGGCTTGGTGGGCGGCGCCGTGTCGACATCGGGAACGAGCGTATCCTCGTCGAGCGTCACCGTGTCGCCGTCGACCGGGGCCGTGTCGTCGGTCACCGGATCCTCGCCGCCGCCGCAGGCAGCGAACAACAGAAATGCCGCCGTCATCGCGGCCCTCATCGTGATCATCTTTCTCATGTCAGCCTCCATCGCGCCGTCAAATAACAAACTAACCGAACGGTCGGTCAGTTACATGCAAGCGGCGTGCGAGACTTTTTTCTTAATTGATATTAAACGGTTGCGAAGGAAGCAAAAACTTTACATCAGCAACCATCGTGGCATACTACCGGCTGGTGGACCGAAGGATGACGAAAAAAACAGTTCCCACAGCACGGCTTGACGGCCGGAAGGAAAAGGGCCGTAAGATACGCGAACTGATCCTCCTCGCGACGCTCGAACTCGCGGGCGAGAAAGGGTCCGACGCGCTGACGGCGCGCAATCTCGCCGAACGGGTCGGCATCTCGAAGGCGAATCTCTATCACCACTTCAAGAATATGTCGGAGATACGGACCGCCGCCTGCCTCCACTTTCTCGAGATCCTGAAGCCCCCCTCCTTCGAGGCCCCCTACACCGATCCGCGACAGTTCCTCTCCGATCTCCTGACGGGGGTCGCCGATTTCCTCCGGTCGAACAAGAAACTGAACGCGGGCTACAGCATCATCTC